>ERZ779947.332-NODE-332-length-6605-cov-1.6113_pt1 | contig 6605 bp, 5 predicted proteins | sample MGYA00511542_ERZ779947 | MGnify/ENA primary metagenome ERZ779947 (study PRJEB29588, sample SAMEA2150909) | human gut metagenome | biome: human gut; feature: human-associated habitat; material: faeces | place: Denmark | collected 2008/2010 ... | reverse complement strand
CAAGATGCTTCTTATCTCCGTTTGAAGAATCTGACTTTGGGATATACCATACCGGTTTCTAAAAAGTATATGGAAAAGCTGAGAGTTTACGTCACCGGACAAGATTTGTTTGAATTCACAAATATGCTGTCTGTAATGGACCCGGAAGCTGAAAACAATGCCACCAGAGCACTCTACCCATTCTTCCGCAGTTGGACAATCGGACTTAATGTTACATTCTAAAAAGAGAAATAAGATTATGATAAAAAAAATATATTCACTGCTTGTCTGTGTGATTCTTATAAGCAGTTGCTCATTAGACAAAGAACCTGAAACAACTTTGACCGACCCTGGTTTCTGGAAAACGGAAACCGACTTACGGGGCGCGTGTAATAGGCTGTATATCGACCTTCCCGGTTTTCTGACCGGAAGAGGACATGATTTACGTTCGGAAGAATTATTGGGAACCACACCCGATGTAATATCTTCAGGTAGCCGTGGTGTTCCTGAAAAATCGTCAGACTGGACTGATCCTTATAACAAGATTGGCGTTTGCAACAACATCATCATTAAAGGAGGAGAAGCACCTATCGACGAGGCAAGCAAAAACCGCTGGATAGCCGAAGCCCGTTTCTTCCGCGCTTTCTATTATTTCGACCTGGTAAAAAAATATGGAGATGTACCTTTGATTTTGAAGGTTTTCACAAATACCACAGATCCCGAAATAAAGAAAGGAAGAGATCCACGCGAAACCGTTATACAGCAATGCTATTCTGACCTTGAATTTGCCTGCGAATGGCTACCCGATATTGATAAGCTATCCGACAACTCCAATTGGGGACGTGTATCACGTTCAGCCGCTTTAGCCATGACTATCCGTATCGGATTGTATGAAGGAACCTACATCAAGTATCATAATTTGCAGGGAGGTGACAGCAAGGCGCACTTGAAAAAAGCAATTGATGCGGCAGAAACAATGATCTATACAGAAAAGAAACATGAACTTTATTCTAATTTCCAGAATTTATTCTACTTCGAAGGTGAAGGACGCCAGAATAAAGAAAATGTTTTCGTGAAAATCTATGGTCCTAACGGAGCTTCCAATGCAATTGTTTACCACAATCAATCAAGTACAAAAGCAACTCAGGTAAGTCTTACGCGCCAGATGATTGACAATTTCTTATATGCAGACGGATTGCCGAGAAAACAATCGGCGTATTATAAGATGGATGTCAACCATGACGACATCTTCACCAATCGTGATCCCCGCCTTGCAATGACAGTTTTTTCATATAAGGAAAAAGCTTTCAAAGGGGCTGAATTCCGTCCTTTCGACTCTACCAACTATGGTGGAACCGGTTATCCTATCAAGAAGGGATATTCTAACAGCGAATTCAACACTAATGGTAAAGAGACTGTTGACAAAATGATTATACGATACGCCGAAGTGCTTATCTCTTACGCTGAAGCCTTCTATGAGTACTATGGCGAAATCAGTGATACCAAACTGAATGAAACGGTCAATCTCATCCGCAAACGTTCAGGATTCGATGCTGAACTGTCCAATCAATTCGTGAGAGATCATCAGTTAAGCATGATTGAGGAAATACGCAGAGAGCGCATCGTGGAATTTATCGATGAGGATATGCACTATGATGATATCATACGCTGGAAAACCGCTGAAAAGCTGTTGCCACAAGCTTTATTGGGTATTTTATTCAATCCTGAGGAGAGTGCCAAGACCGATAAGGAATTAAATTACCAATTCACTGACGAAAATGGTTTTTACAAAGGAGTAAAGTTGTACGACCAACCCAACATTTATGTAGGAGAGGATATTTCCAGCCGTAGCTTCAATCCTGAACGTGACTATCTTTATCCGGTTCCTTCCTATGAGATATCTACATCTGGAGGAAACATCAAACAAAACCCTAAGTGGAACGATTAATAACAAGAAAATATGAAAACTATATTTAATAAAATTACATTCCTTTGCATCCTTGCCGCAAGCTGCGTACTTGCAGGATGCAGCAACGACCATGACGAATGGGAAAATGGTGATCCGGCTCTGGCTCATGTCTATTACTATTGTTTTGAAAAATGGGGAGGCATTCCCGGTGGAAACGATGTCAGCTATTCTGTGAATCAGGGTGAAACCATTGCGATTCCCACTCAGTTCTATAGCAGCTTTACACGTAGCTACAGTCCGATAGTATATTACTATACTTCGGCCACTCCGAAAGAAGAAGCATTGGTATGCGGCACAGATTACGTTGTAGTCGACGAAAGTGGTAATACACTGACACCTGATGCTTCGGGAGCTTACGAAATGATATGGCCCAATGCAAAGAAGGGAGTACAAAACATTTATATCAAGACTCTGAACGGCAAGAAAGGCTCTTTCCGTGTATTGACTTTTTCTCCGGAAAAGAAAATGGACGTAACGGATGTCAGCACTACTTCCATCGTAAAGACCGAAGAGTATGAAGTGCGTGCCATATCAGAAAATTATTTTGTAACTGTTGTTATTAAATAAGTTCTCTCATCTAAAAACAGATAAGTTAAGAACGGATGAGGATAAAGCTCTTCATCCGTTCTATCATCTATTAATCAAATTCTAAACCATGCCCCATACACTATCAACCAACCATCTATTTCTCAGATGTAGCAAACCTGCAATCATCTGCCTTTTGCTCTTGGCCGGTTTTCTTTCTTCCGTGCAAGCAAAAGCCCCTGCAAATGAAGTCTTTGCACTGCTCAATCTTGATTATCCCGGACTGGAACAAGTGAGAGCCTTCTACAAAGCAGGAAAAGAAGACAAAGCAGCCCAAGCATTGTTGAGCTATTACCTCCATCGCAAGGGAATTGTGAACCCGGCTATCGACCTGAACAACCTGAGCATCAGCAAGCGTGAGCAGAAGTGGGCGGATGAAGCGCTGGAACATACATTTTATGTACACGATGGCTACCAACCTTCCTTCAATTACGGCAAAGACATCAACTGGCAATACTGGCCCGTTCAGGATAATGAACTCCGTTGGCAGCTTCACCGCCATAAATGGTTCACCCCGATGGGAAAGGCATACCGAATCAGTAAAGACGAGAAATATGCCAAAGAATGGACCTACCAATATATGGATTGGATAAAGAAGAATCCTTTGGTAACAGTGAACCAGGAAGAATATGAGATTGCAAGCGCAGGAGAAGTAAAAGGAACTGCTGAAAACGTACGTTTCGCATGGCGTCCGTTGGAAACCAGCCACCGGTTGCAGGATCAGATACATCAATTCACTTTGTTTGTTTCTTCGCCCGCATTCACTCCTGAATTCCTGACGCAATTCCTGGTAAACTATCACCGGCATGCCGACCACATCCTTCACAATTATTCAAAAGCGGGAAACCACTTATTGTTCGAAGCGCAACGTATGTTATATGCCGGCACGTTCTTCCCCGAATTTAAAGAAGCTACCGCATGGCGCAAAAGCGGTATCGACCTGCTGAACCGCGAGATAAAGAAGCAAGTGTACGAAGATGGCGGACATTTTGAACTCGACCCGCACTATCATCTGGCTTGCATCGAAATCTTCGACAAGGCTTTACAAATGGCAGACGCCAATGGTTTCCGTCAGGAATTTCCGCAATCGTTCATTGATACCGTAGAGCAGATGATTGTGTTCTATATGAACATTTCCTATCCCGATTATCTGAATCCCTGTTTCAGTGATTCCAAGAAGGACAACAAGCAGCACATGTTGGCACATTATAGCAACTGGACCAAAATGTATCCCGATAACGAGCAAATCCGTTACTTCGCCACAGAAGGCAAAGAAGGAAAGCTCCCCGCCAATCTCTCTCAGGGTTACTTGAAATCAGGCTTCTTCACCTTCCGCAACGGTTGGAAGCAGGATGCCACAGTCATGGTGGTAAAAGCCGGTCCGAAAGGAGAATGGCATTGCCAGCCCGATAACGGTACATTTGAGCTTTGGTTCAATGGAAAGAATCTGTTCCCGGATAGTGGTTCGTATGTTTATGCCGGCGATGATGAAGTAATGAAGCTCCGCAACTGGTTTCGCCAAACGGCTGTACACAACACTCTGACTCTGGACAATAAAAATCTGGAAACAACAGAATCCGTAACCAAATTGTGGAAGCCGGAAGGCAATGTACAAATATTGGTCACAGAGAATCCCAGCTATAAAGATTTAAAACATCGCCGCTCCATATTCTTTGTCGAACAGCAATACTTTGTCATTGTCGATGAAGCCATCGGAACTGCTACCGGTAATATAAATCTGCACTATCAATTATGCGATGGAAAAGCAGACATAAACTCAGAGAACCTATCCCTGACATCTGATTTTGAGGGAAACAGTCAGGTGAAATTACAATGTTTTGCTGCCAAAGGAACCGTATTAAAAGAAGAAGAAGGTTGGTTCTCAACAGCATATCGCCAACGTACAAAACGTGTTGCCCTCTCTTTCAACACTGATAAAAAAGATAAGGAAACCATACGTTTTATCACTGTTATATACCCGACTCAAAATAAGAAAGATTTTCCTGACATGAAAGCCCGTATCAAGAATACAGACCAGAAACAAAAGTCTATGGAAATAGAGGTCACAATAAACGGAAGCAAACAGTTACTTAAATACCAACTTTAATAGCATCCCTATTATGACTATCTTTATCAATAACGAAAATCATCAAATAACTAATTATATGAAAAGAAATTCTCTATTCCTTGCAACAGCACTTCTCATCAGTCTTGCAGGTTGCAAAAGCACTCCGGTTCAAGACGAACCCTGGATAAGCAACGCACTCGATGTCGCTTCCTTTCAATTAGAAAAGACGGCTGAAGAACTGACCGGCACCAACCGGATACCACGTTCTATACATTCCGGTTATGACATGAACTTTCTTGATAGCCAATTGCAACGTGAAGATAAATCATATATTGATTCTTTACTTCCCAACCTGTCTGCCAAAGAATTACAACAAAGGTACATCTGCGGCATTACAGACTGGACCAGCGGATTCTTCCCCGGCAGTCTTTGGTATACTTACGAAATGACCGGCGACGAAAAGCTGAAGAATTGTGCCATTCAATACACCAACATGCTGAACCCGATACGCCGCCTGAAGAATACACACGATGTCGGTTTCATGATAAACTGTAGCTACGGAAATGCGCTTCGACTGGCACCTAACGACACCATTAAAGCCGTTATCATAGAAACAGCAGATAATTTATCCGCACGCTTTAATCCTGAAATCGGCTGCATTCGTTCCTGGGACTTTGGTGAATGGAATTTCCCTGTTATCATCGATAATATGATGAACCTGGATTTACTGTTCAAGCATGCACAAACCACAATGAAGAATCATTTCCGTCCGGACTATACCTCCTATCACGTAGTCAGCTACAACAACGATGGAAGTGTGGAAAAGAAAGAGACCCACCAAGGTAAGAACGACAATTCCGCCTGGTCGCGCGGACAAGCTTGGGGAGTTTATGGCTACACTTCATGCTATCGCGAAACTGAAGATACTACATTTCTCCGGGAAGCCATAAACATTGCGGATATGATTATGAAAAGGGTAACTACCGACGACTGCATTCCATATTGGGATTATGATGCACCCACAGGTGAAACCACTCCGAGAGATGCCTCGGCAGCAGCCATCACAGCCTCAGCGCTACTTGAACTTAGCACCTTTGCTCCGGAAGGAAAGAAATATTTCGACTATGCCGAAACCATTCTGAAGAATCTTTCCAGCGATAAATATTTGGCAGCGAAAGGCACTAACCAAGGATTTGTATTAATGCACTCCACCGGTTCACTGCCCCACGGTTCGGAAATAGACGTACCACTGAATTATGCAGACTACTATTATCTGGAAGCTTTACAGAGATATAGGAATCTAACTAAGTAATCAGATTGTTTTACTGGGTAAATCCGTTACTAATGTATCATACAGAAGTAACGGATTTTTTATTTATAAAAGATAATCCGGATATTTCAGTCAAAGATACTTTATAAAAACAAATCATAATATCACAGAATATCATTCTATAATCTGCCTCAATCCGTGATATATATCGTACCTTTGCCGCACAATCATTAAATTGAAAACACAATGGAAAAAGAATCGTTCGATTATTCAAAAGTTCCCTATAACTTTGGTCTGTGCACGACAGCAGATTGCCCTCATGCCGACACTTGCCTGCGCCGGATTGCGTATAGCCATACTCCGGCAAGCATTACTTTTCCGCCTACACTGAATCCGAAAACAATTGAAGCCATGGCAGGAAAGTGCGAATATTACCGTTCCAACCAAAAAGTGCGTTATGCCAAAGGTTTTGTCCGCACCACGGAAGCACTGGCTGTCAGTGCATCAGGAACATTCCGCTACGGGCTGATTGGTAACTGGGGAATCAGAAAATATTATCAGAAACGAAAAGGAGAAACTTTATTGTCGCCTGCCGAGCAGCAAAAAGTGATTGCACTGGCAAGGAAGTTGGGCTTGCAACAAGAAGAGTATTTTGATAGCTATGTAGAAGAATACAATTGGTAGCAAGGTTGCTGTCGTCCGGCATGGATAGGCAAGTACACAGCTTACAAACG
>ERZ779947.328-NODE-328-length-6656-cov-1.37858_pt1 | contig 6656 bp, 4 predicted proteins | sample MGYA00511542_ERZ779947 | MGnify/ENA primary metagenome ERZ779947 (study PRJEB29588, sample SAMEA2150909) | human gut metagenome | biome: human gut; feature: human-associated habitat; material: faeces | place: Denmark | collected 2008/2010 ... | reverse complement strand
TCCGGCGGAGATTGGCGGCTAAAAAATGAAATTATATTGATAAAAGGCGCCCGCCAGTTTGGCTTCGATGCTTTAACGGAAGAACTGGAAAAGAAGGTGCACGAGACTATCCTCGAGGTGAACCTTGGAGCTATGATAGCCAACTTAAACTACTATCGTAGCCAGTTGAGACCGGAGACGAAAATGGTGTGCATGGTGAAGGCTTCCGCCTATGGCGCGGGTTCGTATGAGATTGCCAAGACATTGCAGGAGCATCATGTCGATTATCTGGCTGTGGCTGTGGCGGACGAAGGTTCTGAACTACGAAAGGCGGGCATCACGGCGAGCATCATCATCATGAATCCGGAGATGACGGCATTCAAGACGATGTTCGACTATAAACTGGAGCCGGAAGTATATAGCTTCCATCTGCTGGATGCGTTGATTAAGGAAGCTGAAAAAGAAGGTATCACCAATTTTCCTATTCATATCAAACTGGATACGGGAATGCATCGCCTGGGTTTTGCCGCCGGGGATATGCCGCGGCTCATTGAGCGGCTGAAGGGGCAGAATGCGGTAATTGCACGTTCGGTGTTCTCTCATTTTGTAGGCAGTGATGCACCGCAGTTCGATGCGTTTACGCGTGGACAGATAGACACGTTCGAGGTGGCATCCATGCAGTTGCAGGAAGCATTCCCTCATAAGATACTTCGGCACATCTGCAACTCGGCAGGTATCGAACGTTTCCCGGGAGCACAGTTTGATATGGTGCGTCTGGGTATCGGGTTGTATGGTGTCAGTCCGATTGATAACAGCATTAAAAACAATGTCAGTACGCTGAAAACGACTATCCTGCAAATACGGGAGGTTCCTGGAGAAGATACAGTGGGATATAGCCGCAAGGGACACTTGACTCGTGATTCGCGCATTGCTGCATTGCCTATCGGGTATGCCGACGGATTGAACCGCCATCTTGGCAACGGTCATGCCTACTGTTTGGTGAATGGGCAACGTGCACCTTATGTAGGCAATATCTGCATGGATGTCTGCATGATTGATGTGACGGATATAGATTGCAAGGAAGGGGATACGGTAGAGATTTTTGGTGACCACTTACCCATCACGGTACTTTCTGATATACTTGAAACCATTCCTTACGAAGTGTTGACAAGCATTTCGACGCGGGTGAAAAGAGTGTATTATCATTGATATTAGGTAAACGATAGCATTGTTTTTCGGTTTCATCTCCATTGTTTTCGTTTTAATTCATTCAAAAACGTGTATTCTGTGGTGAAACTATTATATTTGCAACAAATTTTAAAAAGACTACGGATATGACAAACTTACTTTTATTAGGCTTCCTGCCCAGCGGTTCCGAATGGATTATTATCGCTCTGGTAATCCTCTTGTTGTTTGGTGGCAAGAAAATTCCCGAACTGATGAAAGGACTTGGCAAGGGTGTGAAGAGCTTCAAGGACGGTGTGAACGAAGCAAAAGAAGAAATCAATAAAACCAAAGAGGAAATAGACGAGCCGGCATCGAAAGGCAAATAAATTAGCTACGAGTTACAAGCTACGGGCTACAAGTGGCTGTGCTATTGAGGCTGAACAGCACTTGTAGCTCGTAGCCCCGTAGTTTGTACTCATCACTCAATTATGGCAAATAAAGAACTAACCTTTTGGGACCATTTGGACGAATTGCGCCGTGTGCTGTTTCGCGTACTTGGTGTGTGGTTTGTATTGGCTGTCGGTTACTTCATTGCAATGCCGTGGCTGTTTGATAACGTAATACTGGCACCCTGTCACAACGATTTCATCTTCTATGACCTGTTGCGTTACGTAGGCAAGGTCTTTGACCTTCACGATGAATTCTTTACGCAGGAATTTCATATCAAACTTATCAATATCAATCTGGCCGCCCCGTTCTTTGTGCACATGTCCACCGCTTTTTTGATGTCTGTGGTGACGGCTACGCCTTATATTTTCTTTGAAATCTGGCGATTTATCAGTCCTGCGCTCTATCCTAACGAGCGTCACGGTGTGAAGAAAGCCCTTTGTATCGGTACGGTGATGTTTTTCCTCGGCGTATTGCTGGGCTATTTCATGGTTTATCCGCTCACGTTGCGTTTTCTTTCTACCTATGAACTGAGTGCGGCTATCGAAAATCAGATTTCCCTTAATTCTTACATCGACAATTTCATGATGCTGGTGCTTTGCATGGGACTGGCTTTCGAATTGCCACTGGTGACCTGGCTGCTCTCGCTCCTGGGAGTGGTGCATAAATCCTTCCTGCGTAAATATCGACGCCATGCGATAGTGATTATTGTGATTGTCGCAGCCATCATTACACCGACTGGCGACCCCTTCACCCTGACCGTGGTTTCCGTTCCGCTTTATCTGCTTTATGAGTTGAGTATCCTGATGATTAAGGACAAGAAGACCGACGCGGACGAGGCTGATGAAGTCGAGGAGGAAGAATGAAAGAAGACTACCACTTCTTACTCACTGTCTGTCAGGACGAAAACATCCCGTTGACGGCAGCTTACCGCCAGCTTCGTGAGTTTCTGGAACGTCTTTGTCGCACACAAATGCCGGATGGCAGTCTGCAAATGACCGACCTTTCCGCACGCATCAGTTTTGTGGCTTCCAAAGCCGGATTATCCGGAGTGGAACAGAACCGCCTGCACACTTTTCGCCTGACTTCCAATGCCGTACTGAACCGACAGGCCGAACCATTGCGCGAAAACCTCTTGCGGGACGTCAAGACGCTGGCTTTCTTTGTGAAACGTCTGACAGGAGAAGATATTCCCGTTGCACTCTATCGCCTGCTTCCCCGTGCGGATGCTACTTATATTGTTGCTCCCCCTGCCAAAGAACGGATACGCCGGATGCGCGTCTGCTTCCAGTGTGCTGACGACACCTATTTATATGTATCTCCCGTAGATACCGTTGCCGACGAACCGTTGCGCGTGCGCTATAATGTGCCGCAGGTGAATGCCAACTGCTATGGCGCCATGCACAGGTCAACCTGCTCGATGTGGCTGTGGACGAGGCGGGCATACTGACGCCTTCCTTCATTATTCTCGAACCTGATTATCTGCTGGATATCAGTTCACTTGCAGAGTGCTTCAAAGACTATGGGCACCATCCTGCCAATTATCTGCTGGCACGTTTGCAGACTCCTGACAATACGCGTCCTCTCTTACTTGGTAACATTGCCAATCTGGACGAATGGATTTATGCCAAAGAGGAACCGGACTATCTGACTTGCATGAAAAAAGCCTTCCGTACTTATTCCATCGAGCTGGCTGCTTGTGCCGATTTGCTGGACAGGGAGAAAGAAAAGGAATTTTTTGCCGATTGTAAGCGGCACTTTGACCATATCAGGCAGACAGTAACGGAGACATTCCGTGCTCCCGGCTATGAACTGGACAAGACCGATGCGGCGCTGGAACCTACGTATATTTGCGAAGCACTGGGCCTGCAAGGGCGTTTGGACTATATGCAGCGCGACATGTCTTCTTTCATAGAAATGAAGTCGGGTAAAGCGGACGAATATTCCATCCGGGGCAAAGTGGAACCGAAAGAAAATAATAAAGTGCAGATGCTGCTCTATCAGGCGGTGCTGGAATATTCCATGGGAATGGACCACCGCAAGGTAAAGGCATATCTGCTATATACACGCTATCCGTTATTGTATCCTGCCCGCCCGTCGTGGGCGATGGTGCGGCGCGTGATGGATGTACGTAATCGGATTGTGGCGAATGAATATGGCATGCAATTGCGTAACAGTCCGCATTACACGGCGGAGCGGTTGAAAGATATTAATCCGGATACACTAAATGAACGCCATTTGGACAATACGCTGTGGAAGCGTTTCCTTTATCCGTCTATCGATGCCGTGGCGCAACGCATTCGGACACTTACTCCGCTGGAACAGTGCTATTTTTATACGCTGTATAACTTTATCACAAAAGAACTGTATACCTCCAAATCGGGAGATATTGACTATGAGGGGCGTGCAGGTGCTGCTGCCTTGTGGCTTTCTACGCTCGAAGAGAAATGTGAATCGGGAGAGATATTATATGACCTGACAATCAAAGAAAACCATGCCGCAGATTTGCATAAAGCATATCTTATATTGGCACGGACGAATCATGATGCCGAACACGGAACTTGCAGGAGCGAATCATCATTTGCCTGCTCCCCGCAAGCCCTGCCGAATTTCCGCGAGGGTGATGCCATCGTCCTGTATCAGCGCAACAACGATGCGGACAATGTAACCAATAAAATGGTGTTCAAAGGAAATATAGAGCGAATCACCGACCGGGACATTCGTATCCGCCTTCGTGCTTCGCAACAAAATACTTCCGTGCTTCCTCTTGACAGCCGTTATGCCATAGAGCACGATTTTATGGATACTTCTTTCCGCAGTATGTATCTGGGGCTTTCCGCTTTTCTCTCTGCAAACAAGAATCGTAGGGATTTATTGTTATTTCAGCGTGAACCTGAGTTTAATGCCTCTTTCGATGCCCGAATTGCGGCTGCTCCGGATGATTTCTCACGTATCACCCTGAAAGCCCAGGCAGCAAAAGATTATTTCCTTCTGGTAGGTCCTCCGGGCACCGGAAAAACCTCCCGTGCCCTGAGAGGCATGGTGGAAGCCTTCTATCGGGAAGGAAAACAAATATTACTGCTCTCATATACGAACCGTGCAGTAGATGAAATCTGTAAAACCCTCTCTGCCATAACGCCCGGGATCGACTTTATTCGTATCGGAAGTGAACTGTCCTGTGATACTCCTTTCCGTTCCCATTTGATAGAGAATGTGCTGGAACCCTGTTCCACACGCCGTGAAGTACATGTGCGGATAGACCGTTGTCGTGTTTTTGTCGGCACTGTTTCCACATTCTCTTCTAAAACAGAACTTTTCCGCTTGAAGACTTTTGATGTGGCTATTGTGGATGAGGCTACCCAGATATTGGAACCGCAACTGTTAGGGCTTCTCTGTGCGCGGAATGTGGCCGGTGAAAATGCTATCGGTAAGTTTATTCTTATTGGTGACCATAAACAACTGCCTGCCGTTGTGCTCCAATCCGAATCTCAATCCGAAGTCTGTGAGGACTGTCTGCATAGCATCGGCCTGCACAACCTGAAAGATTCCCTTTTTGAACGCCTCTATCGGAAGGTTGCCAGTACTACTAATCACCTATCACTTACCACTAATCACTTCCATGACATTCTTTGTCGCCAGGGGCGCATGAATGTGGAAGTAGCCCGGTTTCCCAACCGTGCTTTTTATGGCGGACTATTGGAAATTGTCGGTTTGCCCCACCAACAAGGCGAACTTACTCTTGCTCCGGGATTGGAAGACGATGAATTTGCGGATATACTGGTGCGTCGCGTGGCTTTCCTCCCCTCTGTGGCGGAGGCTGCTTCACAATCGGCAAAGACGAATCATTTCGAAGCCCAGCTCGTAGCTCGGTTAGCTATCGCTGTCTATCGGCAATACGAGGCTGCAGGTTTTGACTTTCAGCCTGCTTTGACGTTGGGTGTCATTACTCCCTATCGTAGTCAGATAGCTCTTATTAAGAGCGAGATAGCTGCTTTAGGTATTCCGGCTTTGGATGATATTTTGGTGGATACTGTCGAACGTTTTCAGGGGAGCGAGCGGGATGTGATTATTTATTCCTTCTGTGTGAACCGTAGTTATCAACTAAAATTCCTTGCCAATCTTACGGAAGAAGGGGGAGTCTGGATTGACCGTAAATTGAACGTAGCTCTTACCCGTGCCCGTAAGCAACTGTTTATGACAGGAGTACCTCATTTGTTACGACAAAATCCTATCTACGCCGACCTGTTGGATACGGTTCTCTAAGGCTTTATTGCTCCCATTTAGTAAATCTTAAATGTTCCTCATTTCTTTATATCTTTTATTAATATCTTGATATATGATAAACCCCTATATTTGCCGAACGTTTTTTTCATAGAGATTTAGATTTAAGGTTAGAAGAATTGTGGAAGTCGTGAGACTTCCCTTTTTTTCATCTTAAAGTTATTGCGCTCCTGTATCTATATGGACTGTTTGAGGTAAATTTGCTAAAGTATGCCGAGGTTCATATGTTTCACGGGAGAGTGCAGAAGAGAGTCGCTTCGTGAGAAGGGGCTTTTTTTGTACCTGTATGGGGAATGATTAAATTTCGTTTAATCACAATTATGGATAGTTCAATTACGGAAATAGTTCGTTCGGGGTGAAGGTGTTTAAAGCAAGAGAGGAATATTGGGTCACCCGAAATTGCCGGTGTATGCGTTAAAAATCCTCTTCTCCAATAGTTAAATTTCAGGCGAATAATTTGCACAGCCTGAAAATAAAGAAGGCTGTATCTCTGACTCCCCTGAGTTGTGGTGAGAGAGGAGAAAAGTCTGTAAGAGATGGCTAGGATTTTGAATAATGAAGGATTTATGACTTCCAGGGAATATCGGTTCAGAGCATCACAGGTGAGTATATTATTAAAAAGGTATGGCTTAAAATGGGATATTCAGTAAATGTCCCTCTTTCTTAGATTACCCCCGTTTTGGCCCTCAAACCGTTTTTTGGGGGAATACTTAAAGATACAAAAAAGGCAACTAACTCGCAATGAATTAGTTGCCTTATATTTTTTTATTTAAAGAGTATCC
>ERZ779947.323-NODE-323-length-6675-cov-2.4716_pt1 | contig 6675 bp, 2 predicted proteins | sample MGYA00511542_ERZ779947 | MGnify/ENA primary metagenome ERZ779947 (study PRJEB29588, sample SAMEA2150909) | human gut metagenome | biome: human gut; feature: human-associated habitat; material: faeces | place: Denmark | collected 2008/2010 ... | reverse complement strand
AAGTCAGTAAAATCCGAAAAAAATCCGAAAATTCTCTTGACTTATTGATTATTTCAATATAGAATAATAAAATGTACCATAATGGGGATATGTACCGAAGAGGTCAGGGAAATCAGCAAAAAACTTTATCCGACAAGGGGATATTATCACAAAAATCCTTTTGTGTCAAGAGCTTTTTATGAGCAGATTTTCAGTGCCGCTTGCCCCGTTTCATAGATTTTTTAAGGAGTGATACGCCTATGGTTAATGTCAAACCCGTAAAGCTTGGCAACACCGAAAGAATGAGTTTTGGTAAAATCGATGAAGTAATTGATATGCCTAATCTTATCGACATTCAGAAAGCGTCATACAAATGGTTGCTTGACGAAGGTCTTAAAGAAGTATTTAAAGATGTTTCGGGCATTACCGATTATCAGGACAACCTTGTTCTCGATTTTATCGACTAACACACTTGATGTTGATCACCCGAACTACAGCGTAATTGAGTGTAAGGTTCGTGATGCAACATATTCAGCTGCTCTCAGAGTAACCGCAAGACTTTTGAACAAGTCAACGGGTGAAATCAAAGAGAGCAATGTATTTATGGGCGATTTCCCGCTGATGACCGCAAGCGGCACATTCGTTATCAACGGTGCTGAGCGTGTTATCGTTTCACAGCTTGTAAGAAGCCCGGGCGTTTACTATAAAATGGATCACGATAAAACCGGTAAGGAACTGTATTCAACAACAGTTATCCCGAATCGTGGTGCATGGCTTGAGTATGAAACCGATGTAAACGATGTTTTTTATGTTCGTATTGATAAGAACCGTAAGCTTCCCGTTACATCATTTATCAGAGCACTCGGTCTTGGCACGGATGCCGAAATTCTCGACTATTTCGGTGACGATGAAAGAATGAGAGCTACTATCGAAAAGGATGCCGCTTCAAATGTTGAAGAAGGTCTTATCGAGGTTTACAAAAAGCTCCGTCCGTCTGAGCCTCCGACAGTTGACAGTGCGCAGACACACATAAACAACCTGTTCTTTGACCCCGGTCGTTATGATATGTCAAGAGTAGGCAGATATAAATACAACAAAAAGCTCGGTATTGCAAACCGTCTTGAAGGTCAGATTCTTGCAGAGCCGATTGCCAACCCACGCACAGGCGAGGTTATGGCTCTTCGTGATGAAAAAATCACAAAGGAAAAGGCTTTTGAAATCGAAAACGCAGGTGTTAAGATTGCCTATGTAAAGGCTGCCGATGAAACAATCGTTAAGGTTATTTCAAACGGTATGGTTGACATTGCTTGCTATGTTGATTTTGACGCAGAAGCAGAGTGTGATATCAAGGAGAATGTTCGTTTTGATGTTCTTTGCGAAATTCTTGATTCCTGTGAGAATGAGGATGACCTCAAGGAAATGCTCAGAAACCGTGCAGATGAGCTTGTTCCTAACCACATCACGGTTGACGATATCTTTGCAACAATCAACTACCTCAACTGTGTTGCTCACGGTGTCGGTAACACAGATGATATCGACCACCTCGGCAACAGAAGAATCCGCTGCGTAGGCGAACTTCTTCAGAACCAGTTCAGAATCGGTTTCTCTCGTCTTGAGAGAGTTGTAAGAGAAAGAATGACAACCCAGTCACAGGATATGGAGTCGCTTTCACCTAACTCACTCATCAATATCCGTCCCGTAACAGCGGCAATTAAAGAATTCTTCGGTTCTTCACCGCTTTCACAGTTCATGGATCAGGGTAACCCACTTGCAGAGCTTACCCACAAGCGTCGTCTTTCAGCCCTCGGCCCGGGCGGTCTTTCAAGAGATCGTGCAGGATTTGAGGTTCGTGACGTACACTACACACACTATGGCCGAATGTGTCCTATTGAAACTCCTGAAGGTCCTAACATCGGTCTTATCTCATATCTTGCTTCATTTGCCCGTATCAACAAGTACGGCTTTATCGAAGCTCCTTATCGTAAAATTGACAAGGAAACAGGCGTTGTAACCGACGAGGTTGTTTATATGACAGCCGATGTTGAGGATAACTACGCTGTTGCACAGGCTAACGAACCGCTTGATGAAAACGGCAGATTTGTTCATTCAAGAGTCGTAGGTCGTTACCGTGACGAGTTCGTAGAGTATTCTCCCGAAAGATTCGACTTCATGGATGTATCTCCTAAGATGGTTGTATCTGTTGCTACGGCTATGATTCCGTTCCTTGAAAACGATGACGCAAACCGTGCTCTCATGGGTGCGAACATGCAGCGTCAGGCAGTTCCGCTCCTCCGCAGTGAAGCTCCTATCGTCGGTACAGGTATGGAGTACAAGGCAGGTACAGACTCAGGCGTTTGTATCCTCGCTGAGGAAGACGGTATCGTTATGAGCGTTGACGCCCGTAACATTCGTGTACAGTATGACTCGGGCAGAGTTCAGGACTTTGAGGTTATCAAGTTCCTCCGCTCTAACCAGGGTACATGTATCAACCAGCGTCCTATCGTGTCAAGAGGACAGAGAGTTAAGAAGGGTGAAGTTCTCGCAGACGGTCCAGCTACCGAAAACGGTGAAGTTGCTCTCGGTAAGAACGCTCTCATCGGCTTTATGACATGGGAAGGTTACAACTACGAGGATGCTGTTCTTATCAACGAAAAAATCGTTCGTGATGATGTTTATACATCAATTCACATTGAAGAATATGACACAGAGGCAAGAGATACAAAGCTCGGCCCCGAAGAGATTACAAGAGATATCCCGAATGTAGGTGAAGATGTTCTCAAGTATCTTGACGAGGACGGTATCATTCAGATCGGTTCTGAGGTTAAAGCAGGCGATATCCTTGTCGGTAAAGTAACTCCAAAGGGTGAAACAGAGCTTACAGCCGAGGAAAGACTCCTTCGTGCAATCTTCGGTGAAAAGGCAAGAGAAGTCAGAGATACATCTCTCCGTGTGCCTCACGGTGAATGCGGTACTGTTGTTGATGTTAAGGTGTTTACCCGTGCAGACAGCAGAAACGAACTCCAGCCCGGTGTAAACAAGGTTGTAAGAGTTTACCTTGCACTCAAGAGAAAAATCAGCGTAGGCGATAAGATGGCAGGTCGTCACGGTAACAAGGGTGTTGTTTCAAGAATTCTCCCAATGGAAGATATGCCGTTCCTTCCTGACGGTACTCCGCTTGACATCGTACTTAACCCGTTGGGCGTACCTTCTCGTATGAACATCGGTCAGGTTCTTGAGGTTCACCTCGGTTATGCCGCAAAGGCGCTTGGCTGGAAGATTATGACTCCTGTATTTGACGGTGCTCATGAGCAGGACATTTTCCAGTGTCTTAAAGACGCAGGTTACAGCGAGGACGGTAAGACATGGCTTGTTGACGGTCGTACAGGCGAGCGTTTCGATAACCCTGTAACAGTAGGTTATATGTACTACCTCAAGCTCCATCACCTCGTTGATGAAAAAATCCACGCAAGAAGCACAGGTCCTTACTCTCTCGTTACACAGCAGCCACTCGGCGGTAAAGCCCAGTTCGGCGGTCAGCGTTTCGGTGAGATGGAAGTTTGGGCACTTGAGGCTTACGGTGCTGCTTATACACTTCAGGAAATTCTTACAGTTAAGTCGGACGATGTTGTCGGCCGTGTTAAGACCTACGAGGCTATCGTTAAAGGTCAGAATATTCCTGCTCCGGGTATTCCTGAGTCATTCAGAGTTCTTATTAAGGAACTCCAGTCACTTTCACTTGATGTTCGTGTTCTTAACTCTGACGGTGAAGAAATTGACATTAAGCAGAAGTTTGATGAGGACGAGGATATTGTTGATGCAACAAATCCGGAATTTGAAGAAGACCATGTAATGACATCAATGGACGGCTACACTCTTGACGAGGGCGGCGAAGAAGGCAATATGTTTGACGATTCACTTGCCGATGTTGAAGAGGACAGCTACACATCGGATGATTTCAGCGATGACTTTGGCAGTGACGATATGTAAGGAGGAAATGCAATGATAGATAATAATGTTTTTGACTCAATTAAAATCGGACTTGCTTCTCCTGAGCAGATGAGAGAATGGTCTTACGGCGAAGTTAAAAAGCCCGAGACAATTAACTATCGTACTCTCAAGCCTGAAAGAGACGGCTTGTTCTGCGAACGCATTTTCGGACCGACAAAGGACTGGGAATGTCACTGCGGTAAATACAAGAGAATCCGTTTTAAGGGTAAAATCTGTGACCGTTGCGGTGTTGAAGTAACCCGTTCAAAGGTCAGAAGAGAGCGTATGGGACACATTGAGCTTGCCGCTCCCGTGTCGCACATTTGGTATTTCAAGGGAATTCCTTCAAGAATTGCCCTTATGCTTGATATTTCTCCCAAGCTTTTGGAGAATGTACTCTATTTCTCACAGTACATCGTAACAGATCCCGGCGACTGCCGTGACCTTGCAAAGTATCAGTGCCTTACCGAGGGTGAGTACAATGATATGCGTGAGAAGTATGAAGACGACTTTGAAGCAGGTATGGGTGCCGAGGCAATCAAAAAGCTCCTTGCCGAGATTGACCTTGATGCTCTTTCCGCTTCACTTAAAGAAGAACTCGAAACTGCATCGGGTCAGAAGAGAGTTAGACTCCTTAAAAGACTTGATGTTGTTGAAAGCTTCAGAATGTCGGGCAACCGTCCCGAATGGATGATTCTCGATGTTGTTCCGGTAATTCCGCCGGATATCCGTCCTATGGTTCAGCTTGACGGCGGTCGTTTTGCAACAAGTGACCTTAACGACCTCTATCGCCGAGTTATCAACCGTAACAACAGACTTAAAAAGCTCCTTGAGCTTAACGCACCTGAAATCATCATCCGCAACGAGAAGAGAATGCTTCAGGAATCCGTTGACGCACTCATCGACAACGGCAGACGAGGCAGACCCGTTACAGGACCTAACAACCGTGCCCTCAAGTCACTTTCGGATATGCTTAAAGGTAAGCAGGGCCGTTTCCGTCAGAACCTTCTCGGTAAGCGTGTTGACTACTCAGGCCGTTCGGTTATCGTTGTAGGACCTGAACTCAAAATGTATCAGTGCGGTCTTCCTAAGGAAATGGCACTTGAACTCTTCAAGCCGTTCGTTATGAAACGCCTTGTTGAAACTAAAGCAGAGCAGAATATCAAATCAGCAAGAAAAGCTGTTGAGCGTGCAAAGGACAATGTTTGGGACGCACTTGAAGTTGTAATCAAGGGACACCCCGTTCTCCTCAACCGTGCTCCAACACTTCACCGTCTTGGTATTCAGGCATTTGAGCCTGTTCTTGTTGAAGGTCGTGCTCTTAAACTTCATCCGCTCGCTTGTACAGCATACAATGCTGACTTTGACGGTGACCAGATGGCTGTCCATGTACCTCTTTCGGCAGAGGCACAGGCAGAAGCAAGATTCCTTATGCTCGCAGCAGGCAACCTTCTCAAGCCTTCTGACGGTCAGCCTGTTACAGTTCCTACACAGGATATGATCCTCGGTTCTTACTACCTTACACTTGATAAGGACGGTGAGAGAGGCGAAGGAAAGGTATTCCGTGATGTTGATGAGGTTATGATGGCTTATCAGACAGGCGTCATCGAGCTTCACTCAAAAATCAAGGTTCGCCGTGAGCTTGAAATTGACGGAAAAATCGAATCCGGTATTGTAGACACAACAATCGGTAAGATTATCTTTAACAATCCTATTCCTCAGGATCTCGGCTTTATCGACAGAAGTATCCCCGAAAACAGATTCAAGTTTGAGGTTGACTTCCTTGTTGGTAAATCGGGTCTTAAGAAGATTATTGATAAATGTATTAAAATTCACGGTCCGGTAAGAACAAGCGTTGTTCTTGACCACATTAAGGCACAGGGCTATAAGTATTCTACAAAGGGTGCTATTACCGTTGCCGTTTGTGACGCAGTTATTCCTCCTCAGAAGAAGGCGATTATTGCCGAGGCAGAGAAGGAAGTTGATGTTATTCGTGATGAGTTTATGATGGGTCTTCGTTCAAACGAGGAGCGTTACGAAGAAGTTCTTCGTATCTGGGAAAAGGCTACTAACGATGTAACCGACGCCCTCCAGAAAAACCTTGACCGCTACAACCCAATCTTCATGATGGCTGACTCAGGTGCCCGTGGTAGTATGAGCCAGATCAGACAGCTCGCAGGTATGCGTGGTCTTATCGCCAATACATCAGGTAAAACAATCGAAATTCCTATCAGAGCTAACTACCGTGAAGGCCTTAACATCTTGGAGTACTTTATTTCATCTCGTGGTGCTCGTAAAGGTCTTGCCGATACAGCTCTTCGTACAGCCGACTCAGGTTACCTTACCCGCCGTCTTGTTGATGTATCACAGGAAGTTATTATCCGTGAAGAGGACTGCGGTACTACAGAAGGTCTTGAAATCTTTGACATCAAAGCAGGCGAATCAAATGTTATCGAAGGACTCCACGAGCGTCTTATCGGAAGATATCTCCTTGATGATTTCTGCGATTCTAACGGTAATGTTCTTGTTTCAAAGGATGTTATGATGGGCGACAAAGAGGCTGACATCATCGTTAATTCGGGTGTTGACCACATCAAGATTCGTTCGGTACTTGAATGTCGTGCAAAACACGGCGCTTGCCGTAAGTGTTACGGTTCTAACCTTGCCAACCGTCAGCCTGTTACTGTCGGTGAGGCTGTCGGGATTATT
>ERZ779947.292-NODE-292-length-7066-cov-4.33547_pt1 | contig 7066 bp, 6 predicted proteins | sample MGYA00511542_ERZ779947 | MGnify/ENA primary metagenome ERZ779947 (study PRJEB29588, sample SAMEA2150909) | human gut metagenome | biome: human gut; feature: human-associated habitat; material: faeces | place: Denmark | collected 2008/2010 ... | reverse complement strand
CCGATGTGAATTGGATGCTGCGTTCCCATGAGCATGGCCGACACCTTTGCGGATGCCACTCCTGTGTCGGAGGTGACGAAGCGGATGCCGGGCATCAGCTTTGAAGCCATAACCGTTTTGCCCTGTGCAATCAGCACCTTTTCATAGGTGCCAAGCAGATCTTCCTTTTGCCCCGCCAAAGTCCAGGTTGCGCTGGTAATCGCATGGTCGCAGTAACCGCCCTCAAAAACGCTTCCGGGGAACCGATCGTCCAGCTTTTTTGTGAGGGCCTCCAGCAGCTTGTCGATGGGCAATATGGAATAATCTGTTTCATCGCCGGAGTGGGCTGCCGAGACCTTTTCGTTCCGAATCAGAAGTAGTGTCTCAGAAGAGAACAAACCCAGGCAGTTGTTGAGCACCTCTGCCAACTGCTTTCGGCTCAGTTTTGCTAACGCTGTGCCGCTGATTTTTGCCCGGTCGAGCAGGCTTTTGTAGGCTGTCATGCGGATGGGGTAGTATTCACTGCCCACCTGCACGGCAAGCCCAAGGTTTTGTACGGTGTCCTCAATGGCCTCCGTACTGACTCCTGAGGCAAAGGAAGCGGGACTTGCATAGAGCCCGGATGCCTTATCCAATGGTTCAATGTGCAATTCTTTGACCTTGCACCTGTGCCACTGACTTCCCGAGCTCAGTCCCTCATGGTATCTTCGCATTGCATCGTAGGTGCTGAACATTGTAGAGAAATTGTCTTCGCATGGTTTTAGCATAGTGATGCTCCTTTCGTTTTTTACGGATTTCTCCGCTTGATATAACAAAAGCCAGCAACCCCGAAGGACTGCTGGCTTGTGCCCAATATGGAATTGGCCGGAAACAAAAAAAGTGCCATCTGCAAAAATGCAAATGACACTCTCGTAACTCTGCTTACTGTGCTTAGCCTTCGGCTAAACTCTGATACTAACATAGATAGTATAGCAGAGTTTTGCTTTACAGTCAATCCAAACGAAAGAAGTGTCGCAAGAAAAAGGACAAGCCGCCTGCACATAACAGGCGGCTTGAGGGGTACGCTATGAGGTCCGGTTTAGAGCCCACATGCCTCTGGCAGTATGGATGAAGTGCTGAGGGCTGCATTGCAGTGTCTGTCGCACTTTCTCACGCCACCATTTGTTTTTCTGTGCCTTGCTGTGCGGCTCAATTTGCTCATACAGATACGAGAGAGGAACTGCATCGCCGCATTGTTCCAGCACTTCCGCCACGACATCCCGCCAGGTTGCGCCCGGCATATCGCGGATATCGATTTCTCTTTTCTGCGTAAGCAGGAGAGAATAAAGCAGCGGCGCATCCTTGCGGACGATAAGCAGGTATTCATGCAGGATGGGGATAAAATGCCCGCTGTAATGTCGCTAACTCCAACCCATAGTCTTGGTCATATTCAAGGTAATCGTCGATGCTCGGCTCAGTTATATTTGTCTTGGCAAACCATTTGTTGATTTCCGCCTCATATCTCGGTGCCATATGCACAAGTGACTTTAGACGGTCGAGGGAAGTGATTGAAATGTCTGAGGTTTTTACCCCATACCCATAAGTGTGCCATGTTGCATAACTCATTTTCCTACCTCCCTGTGTGCTTTGGCCACCATGTCGTGGGCGACCTCCGATACGCTTTCCCAAAATGCCTCCCAGTAGCAATCATTGCGTCCAAGTTGTTTTTCGATCCGATCCGGAATGGACGGATCGTTGATGAGTTTTTGGTACTGGTCTTTGGAAAGATCGCCTACATCATCCCACTCCTCGACCTGCGATATGAAATCCTCTTTACGGCACTGTGCTGTGAACACATCTGCAACTTCCCGGATATAACGCAATGACATGGTGAGGGGCTGCTTTTGTACAGAAATCATGTAGTGGTTCTCCGTGTACTCCCCTTCAAGGTATCCTTCATAAGAGTCTCCGTCAGAATCAACCACAAAGCCTGCATTTTCCACCCAGCGTAGAATTACACCACGCTCAATTTCCTCTCGGAGCTTCTCAAGCATAATATGTCTGGCATCCTCATGGTCGGTGAACAATTCACAGCTATTTCCATGCTCACCGTCCACAGCCCAGTCTTCCATTACGACATAGATTGTCGCTTGCTTCTGGCAACGATGCAGATCCTCCAGCGGACGCACCATCTGCGGCGCCATGATGACCATATCCAGGATAATGTCATCCAGCTTTTTAGGTTCATCATATAGGTCTGAGAAAATCTCCTCTAACCGTTTGATTTCGTGCGGTAATACAGGAGGATCAAATTCGCAGTAAAGATCCGGCGTTTCGTTTTCGGTCTCCTTGTCGTCACCATCTCGAATTTCAATAATGGTGCCGTAAAGACCCTCATACTCGCTCTCTTTTGTACCTATGACAGGTGCGCCTATGACATATTCGACGCCCCCGTATGTGAATGTGGCGCCCGGTTGATTGATTATCATTAGTTTGTCTCCTTTCAAAATCGCAGCGAGGGCAATTGCTTGCCCTTGCTGCGTTGGTTTTGCTATAAAAGCATTTATCCATTTTTGATTTCATCTGCTTCAATGCCCAGAAGCAGATCATCCTCCTCATCGTTCATCCAGGCAAATGCTTTCTCGCATTGCTGTTGGCTATATTCCACCTCAACAAGTTCGCCGTTTTCCCATATGATATCGCCGGCAAAGTAGCAGCCAGGTTCTTCATAGTGAAGCGTAGCGTATAAGGTAGGAAACATAGAGCAAACCTGCTCAAACCAGTCTCTCGGCGGGGACCATGCGGTATCAAACTCGAATTCGATCCCTTCACAGCCCTCGCTCCATCCCATTTCATCAGGTGTAATCTTGTCATGGTAAACATCCCATTTTGTGCCCCAGTTTGCGATGTTCCAGTGATAACCATCGATGGGTGAGATGCTCTGTCCATGCAAAGCAAAGAGCAAGGTGTCCTTTGAAATCTTGTTGTGGGCGTCATATCCCATATCCAGCACCTCCTGTGGTGTTGGAACCAGGGCGTTGAAGCAGAAATAAGATTCCGTTGGTTGCGGTTCCATTTGTGCAATAGCCTTTTCCCATTCCTGCGGGGGATACTTGGCCGGCAGGCCTTGATTCGCAAAGACGAAGCGCTTTATTTCATCAGCGCCTCCAGAAACATTGAGCGTATTCATGCACCAGTTTGGCATAGTTTTGATCCCTCCTGATTAGTTGTGATAGTCGAAAACTACAAGCGCCCAGTCTGTGGGATTGCTCTTGATTTTTTCGAAATCTGTTGGATATAGCCGAGATGTATAATCGTGGCTGTTAAAAAAGTACGAGTCGCAACGATAGTCACCGTGGAGATGAGAGGATATGTTGTGCAGATAATAAGGTGTCATAAAGTTGAACCCGTTGAGTTCTTCCTCATATGAGCCTCTGATCAATATGCCGTTTATGATTTCTTCGAGGTTGATCCCAACTGTTCTTTTGAGTTCTGCAAGACAGCAATCGATTTCATTACACTGATTTCTTTTTGCATTCTCAAGTTCCTCAACAAAGTAATCAACGTCATCCGCTGCGAGAAGAACATTCTCAGGATACACATTTCTCCATCTACCTGCGGTTTCCGTTTCGCGCCAGTCAAACGCCTGGCCGTAATAGGGCTCTGTTTCCGAATCGGCATACGCTCTTACTGCGGAAATGGTTTCATCCAAATCGCAATTATCGGCATCTGCCAAAGCGTCTGGAATATAAACCAGTATTTTGTGTAAGTAATGCATTGTAGTCTCCTTTCAAAATAGCAGCGAGGATGACTGCTCATCCTCGCTGGTTGTTGTTATGCCCGGATATGTCGCTTGACCACTGCGGTCAACTTCGTGGGCAGTTGAGAAAGATCCGTGATGTCCATAAAGGAATCGCCATAGATCCGTTCGATGTTTTGCTTATCTTCGCCGATTGCCGCCGCTACAAACAGGATTCCCTTGCGACGGTATTCCTGCTTGATGCCGCGAAGATCCTCTTCCGCTGCGCTGCCATAATACCCACTGTCCGCAGGTTGACCGTCTGAGACGAGGATCAGGATTTTGACTTCCTCAGGCCGCTTGGAGAGCTGCTCCGCTACAAAGCGCAGTGCAGCTCCATCGCGGTTGCTGCCACGGGCGGCAATATCGATCATACGGTATTTATCATTCTGATCGATACTCTCAAACTCCGCATAAGAGTGCAGCTCCACAGTGCCCCAGCCGGTAGAGTGACCATAGACCATGACCGGGATGCGAAGAGCCTGACAAAAGTCGTATAGGATAATCGCCGATGCTCTGGCATAGGTGCAACGGTCGCAGGAACTCATGGAACCGGACTCATCCAGAAGAAGACCTACGACCATCTCCGGAATCTCGTTTGGCAATGCGTTCTTATAAAACACCTTGCCGTCGTTTCGGCACAGCGCATGAGCATCCAGACGCCGGCCCATCATGAGTCCGGTTTGCTTTCCGCCGCGTTGTTTGTCCTTTAATTGCTGCACGAGGCTCTTTTGCAGTTGCTTTGAAATTGCAAGCAGAGGGCCGGCAATGGCATTGTACTGTTCTACCAGCTCTTCATCCACATCTGTGATCCGGTTAATCACGATGTTTACGCCATCGTGGATATTCCCATAGGAGATGTTCTGTGCCGCATCATTCAGCTCACGGATGCGTTCGTTCTCAAGCTGCTCACAGGCCGCTTTCTCTGCCATTTTTTCCAGCAGGCGTTCAACATCAGCCGCAGCACGGTCATAGTACTCACGCTCATATGCATCGTTTCGTTCAACGGAACCGCCCAGCGGCTCTGATACCTGCTCTGTGTGCTGATATGGGATGCGGCCGGTTTCCTCTGACGACACATCCTGCTTACCTTCGTTACCTGATGCACCGTCGGCAAACACAGTATCCTCAGAAGCGCCTTTTTCACCTCCGCCAGCTCCGTCAGACTGACTTTGAGCGGCTTCCGATTCAGCATCTTCTGACTCAGTCTGGGGAGAAGCGGATTCTTCGCTTTTTTCCTCCTCAGACTCACTTTCCTTTGCCTGCGCACTCGTTTTTGCCCGCTTGGTCGCATTAGACGCCGGGCATGGGCTGCCTGCCTCCGCAACAGGAGTGCTGGTTCCTTCGCCGGCAGCAGAGCCGCCTGCAATGGATTGCAGCATCTCCGAAAGCGTCTGTGCAATGGAGCTTGGTGCTCCAGCCGCAGTCGCATCCTCCTGACGCTGTTTGCAGATTTCCATGAACTCTTCGATGTAATCCCAGCAGCGCACCAGAATGAGATTAACCACATTCCAACGTTCCTTTCCAGACGGATTGGTAATTGCGCTGTCCAGTTCTGGAAGCAACTTGAACACGACCTGAACTCGCTCATCGCTCAACGGCTCGTCACCATACTTGATTTCTCCGTACTTCACATACGACAGCATGATCTGCAGGATACTCTCAAAGATATGGATGGAGCCATCCTCTTCTTGCTCAATAAGCTGTGTGACGGTAGGGATACTGCTGAACTGCTGTTCCCTCAGAAGTTCCAGGCAACTGCCCAGCACTCCGGGGAACTGCGCAAGCATGCGGCTTTCGATATAGCCGTCCTCCAGAACGTTCCAAACCTGATGCGCAACGCATTGCAGCATCTCATTGTTTTTGGGATCTGCCTTGGCGTATGCCCACAGCGCTTTCTCGCATGCGGCGTCAGCAGTAGAAACCAGTCGGGGTGGCTCCGGATACCACTTGTTCCGTTCAAGGAAATTGAAGTAGGTTTGTTTTGACAGAAAATCCGTGTGCAGGCAATGCCCAAGCTCATGCGTAAACAGGCCGCACACGATTTCGTATCGCTCCATCCGCGAACGGTTCTGCGTCACTATCCTATGCCCGGCGTTGATCAGCACAGTCAGGTTGTCGGTACAGGCGACATTACCGTCTTTGGGTTTCCATGACAGGTTGACATGAACGCGGCGGTTATACTTATACCGCCGCGTTTGAGCAATCGCCATGTCCTCGAAATGCCCCGCAAGAATACGGGAAGTAAAGAACTGGCGGTCGGATATTTTGCTGCGTTTTTCATTGAGCAGCTGTTTGAGTTTCTTGTGATTCACTCTTGCCATGAAGAGTTGACCTCCTTCCTGTGTGAGTTATACTGCCTTCTTACGCCTCTTTGGTGCAAAGATAGGCTCCAGCACTGTGCTGATGAGCGACTCCCGGTCCTCCTCATCGGCGGTGGCTTTGCTGATTACCGTGTACTTGGCCGAAACATATGGGTCGCCGGAGATTTCCGTGCTGACGATCCAGTCGATGAGGCTGCGCATACCGCAAGAGCCGTCGGTGATGCTGTTTTTACGGCAGTAGTCCGCCATGTCATTGACGACCTGCACCATTTGCGATACGAGATACTCGTCTGCACAGCCGGTAACGGCCATTGCACGCTGTACCATGACCTCAGGTGCAGGCAGCTCGATGTCCTCTACAAGGCTCATCCTGTCCACAACCGACTGGTTCATATTGCGGCAACCCTCATAGCTGACGTTGGTCGTGACAATCACGACAGCATCGGGATGCCTCTGGATGATCTCGCCAGTGGGCAGCGTGATAGAACCTTCCTGTTCCAGCAGCGAGTTGAGCCCCACGAGTACGCCGGGCTGCATGATGGTGGATGGCTCCTGTACCTCGATCACATATCCATGTTTCAGAGCCTTGATGAAATCAGTCTCCACATAGGTATAGGTCTGGCTGGAACCACCTGGGTTTTCGCCTCTCTTGCTGAGCGCCTGCACCTTTTCTGTTACCTTATCCAGGACAATCCCCATGCAATCCTGTGAGGTCGCACCGGGATTTTCCACACCCGTGAGCATCTGATAGACTCCTGCCGGGTCGTAGTCCATATCGTCCAGATCGGGCAGGTGCATCAGCTTGGCCACATTGGCGTAGTTGATGCCGCCCATGGATTTGAGCAGCTCACGCTCCCGATCTAGCTCAATGTCGCCGGTGGAAACAGAGTCCGTCTCAGGGAAAACCATACCCACGAAATCGAATATTTCTGTTCCGGCAGAGCAGGTGTATTTCATATACGGCAGTCCCAGCCCCGCAGCGATT
>ERZ779947.284-NODE-284-length-7233-cov-1.9387_pt1 | contig 7233 bp, 6 predicted proteins | sample MGYA00511542_ERZ779947 | MGnify/ENA primary metagenome ERZ779947 (study PRJEB29588, sample SAMEA2150909) | human gut metagenome | biome: human gut; feature: human-associated habitat; material: faeces | place: Denmark | collected 2008/2010 ... | reverse complement strand
AGGTTGCCCTTTACATTTTCGCCACCTTTTACAACAATACTTTTATAAGCGTTGTAAATATCACGGTCAACGGTAAATGAACAAGTAATCTTATTGGTACTCATAATTTTATCACCTTTCAAAAAAATATTACTAAGCTAACACGGCGGTATCACCGACACAGTTCGTTTTCGTAAGTTTCTGGTCGGCTGTGCTGCTCTTGTTTCAGAGCAGGTAAATTATTAATCCGCTGACATTGCACCAAGTACCGCAAAGGAATGGCTGAAAGTACTTGTGGGACTTCACATTGTTTATCTGCTTGCCCCATATTCAAACAATGAACTGAAACGGCTCAGCAAAACACCGAAACTGTATTTCTGTGACACCGGTCTTTGTGCTTACCTTTCGATGTGGCTGACGGCAGACACTCTCCGTAACGGTGCTGCAAGCGGTCATTACTACGAAAATTATGTGGTAATGGAGCTTGTGAAAAACTACGCTTACGCTAAATCTAAAGTAAATATTACCTATTTTCGTGATTCTAACGCAAAAGAGATTGATGTTTTCATCGAGGAAAACAATGTCATTCATCCGTTGGAAATCAAAAAGAGTGCTTCTCCTGATCGTCGTGAGGTCAAAAAGTACAGCGTAATTGACAAGGCTTCTTTGAACCGCGGAAACGGCGGCATCATATGTATGTGTGAGGAGCCGATACCGATTGACAAGGATAATTGTTTTATTCCGAGCAATCTAATCTGAATCACTCCCATAGCAAAAGTATATTTTCAAGAAACTAAGCAGAGCCCAAAAGCTCTGCTTTTTGTTTTAGTTCGCCCGGAAAATGACAGAAAAGGAATGAACGAAATGCCTAAGAAAAACGACTTCGCCGTCTCCAAAAAAATCGTGATATACCTTTTTTAATGTTATTTAACTCTGTCTACGCTGTAAATTGTAAATCCGTTGAATTCCTTTTCATCCTTGTAAACAATGACGGAATCCTTTTTGCCGTAATATTGGTTAAGATAATTTTCTTTGATAAAAGTAATTTTTTTATCGATAACATATACATTTCTTCCGTCAACGACCGCCTCATAAATATTTGTTGAGAGGTTGCGGTTCACAAGCTGATTTGTCCGATGAAGATATCCGAAGCCGTCAACATTATGGAGAAAATCGGAAGAAAATCCCCACAGCGGATGAATATAGTTATCGGTATATGAAATGTATTCTTTAGCTGTTACAGGATCGAGAACATAATAATTTTCGGGATGTCTGTCAACCTCAGTATAAAGATCACTCGGCTTTTTGTCATATGAAACAGGAGTGATATGGAAGAAATATGATACACAGCTTGCCACACCTAATATCACAAATACAATAACCGAAATAAGAACAGTTTTTCTGCTTTTATCCGTAATATTACTGTATTCGTCTTTTCTGAGATGACCGAAATCAAACGAATACATTGTAAACGAAAGAATCATCAGCAAAATTCCGTACATTGTGTATGCCGAAGAATCCATTGCATAACGAACATACATACAAGCCGCAAATCCCACCGCAAAATACAAAGCAGGGAAGAAGGCGAATCTTTTTTTCTGAACGGTAAGAAAAACAACCATAACGGCAAGTATTACCGCAAAGGCAATAAGATATGAATCAAAATTTATAATATGTCCCCATGCATCTGAAAACAATGCACCCGCATTATCAAAAAAATTATACGGATTTTCCCGTTTTTGGATATCCGCAACCTTTTCAAGGGCAGCAGTATTCAGTCCGTTGTTTTCATCATAATATCCGTCAACAAAAAGTTCATACTCATTTGCCGAATTTATTCCGACCGAATTAAGCTCCTCACAGTAATCGGAATAGTTTGGAAAAGCATTATCATCGGTCTTATCGGCAAGGACGCTGTATCTGTACAGCCCCGAAGTTTCTGCATTTGCATTATTGACCGAATATGAATAATATTCAAGACCGCAGCCGACAAGAACAATAAAGACAAATACAAGCACAAAAGGTCTGAAATACCAGAAGAATTTTCTGAACGGCAACTTGTACTTTCTTTTTGCAATCATATCACCGATGAAGAATGCAATGAAAAATGCAAGTCCTACAAAGAAATATTTGAAACATAAAAATGTTCCGAATATAACTTCAAGTACACCAATCCAAAACGGGAGAGAGTACCTTTTATTTCTGATTGCATTAAGTGCCATCAGAAACCCTGCCGTAAGCAGAAAAGCGGCGGTTTTACTGCTTAGAATGTTTGAATAATGGTCAAAAGAAAACAAAATATTCAGCACAAGAGTGAATATGAAAGCCTTGTGCTTTCCGAATTTATCGGCAAAAACAAATGTAACAGAAGAAAAAGCGGCACAGGAGAGAAGAATTTGAAAAAGTACAAAACAGTTGAAATTCAAAAGAATGTACTGCAATGAACCGGTAATTGTCGCAAAAATGTAGTTAATATCATTATTGTAATAGTTATGATACTGACAGATATATAAAGAATTGTAAAAATCGTCAGCACTGTCATAGGAAAATGCAGTAACACCTATAATCAAAGCCATAATAACAATATTAATTGCCAAAGCAAAGAAGGTCTTGCTTTTTAGTGCGTTTAATATTTTATCTTTCATAATAACTCCTCTGCATTATCTTTCTTGTTTAAAAATCACTTTCTTGATCTTCTTTCGTTAATCAAAAGCTGAAGATTCTTCTGTTCGTAAGTATTAAATTTAACATTCTTCTCAAATTCTTCGGGTGTATATTTGCCCTCATACCATGACTGCGAGTTAAAGTATGCATTAAGGCTTGCGTCTTTAAAAATTCTGCCTCGTCTTGCATAAATCTCATTAATTGCAAGCTGTAAGTCGTCATCACTCAAAGCGCTTACCTGTGCGTTGCTGAGATATGAAGAATCGCTGTTAGGGAAGATAAATCCGCCGTTATTATTAGTGTTTGTATTGCTTGATGACTGTGCATTTGAACTCTGTGAATTTGAATTGCCCGATGAGCTGCTCTGACTATTTGATGACTGCTGAGCCTGTGTTGCAGGAGCTTCCGTTTCTCTCTGCATCTGTCCGCTTGAGATAACAAGTTTAACAACTGTACCCGTACTTGCGCTTGTGTCACCTTCCGGAGTCTGAGAGATAATATATCCTTCCGGATAATCATAACTGTATTCATAGTCAGAAATTTCAACGGTAAATCCTGCCTGTTCAAGAAGCTTTTTACCGTAACTGTAACCGTAACCGACAACAGGAACAACATTGTTATATGAAGAAGATGTTGTAACCTGTTCCGTTGTAGTAGGCATCGCCGTACTCGGCGCCTGTGTGGTTACTTCTGCAGATGTTGCAGTTTCGGCTGTAGTAGTTTTATTGTCAGTAGATGAATTTGACAAACCGTTATAAACGCAGAAACCGATAAATCCGAGTGCGGCGGCAATTACAACGGCACAAAGAATAATGATAAATTTATTCTTCTTTTTCTTTACATTTTCTTTATTATCTTCTTCATCTGCATATCCGAATTCATTGTCATTATCTTCAAAGCTGTTATCGTCAAAGTCGTTTTTTTCTTCAATTTTTTTAGTATCGTCAGCTTTATTGTCAGTACGCTTAACAGACGGCTCGTCCTCAAAAAAATCACCGTAGTCCTTGCTTGATTCATTGCTTGTAAGAACATTTTTATGCTCTGCACCGGAGTAATCGTCAAACACTTCAACGCTTGTAACAGGAGGAAGAACTTCCGGAGCTACTTCGCTGTTGCTTGAAACATCTTCAAATTCTTCAGCTTTTTTATCTGTAACAGTTTGTTCTTTCTTGTCATCTTCACTTGATACGGAACTGATATCTTCAAATTCAGGCTGTTTTTCTTCTGATACTTCGTTAGTTTTAACCTCGGAATTTTCAGACTCATCAACTGCATCTGTCACATCAACAACCTCAAATCCGCCGTTTTCATCAGCATCAGGCTCACTGACTTCATCTGAATCTACAGGAGCATTACCGTCAACAGGCAGGGATCCTTCACCGGCTAAAACTTCGGCAATGCCAAGCTGTTCGCCGCCTTTAAATTCATTATCAAGAACAGCGTCCTCAACTGTCTGAACCTCATCCTTATCGTCAAAATTATCCTGCGATTCAGTCGGCTCTGTATCCTCAAATTCATCATAATCATATTCTTCAAATACATTTCCGTCAAAATCCGTATTTTCCGGAACAACAACACCGGGATTCGGAACAGGGGAGGATGTACCTATTTCAGTCTTGATAGATGTGAGAGCATTTTTAATGTTGCCTGCATTCTTCCAGCGGTTTGTATTATTCGGCTGACATGCAATTACAATAACACTCTTGAGTTTTTCGTCACCCTCAGACGGTGCGGTAACAGCCTTGCCCGAAAATCTTTCTTCACAGGCATTCTTTCTGTCGCATGAATCACTTTCAAACGGAATTTTACCGCCGTTGCACATTGCATACATAATTATTCCGACAGAATAAATGTCGGTTGTATAGTCAACATTTTCCTGCTTGTAAACCTCAGGCGCAACAAATGAGGTATCCGCAATCTTGCCTTCAAAATCTGTAAATCCGCCGATTTTATACCTTCCGTCAGCAGTTACAAAAATATTCTTTGGCGAAATATTACCGTGAAAAATATTCTTTGCTTCCAAAGTTTCAAGCATTTCACTCATCTGAATACCAAAATCAACAACTTCATCCTCAGCGAAAGTTTTTGTTTTCATAAGTTCTTCAAGACTTGTGAGTTCTTCTGTAAATATGTACAAATCACAGGTTTTTTTGTTCTGATTATCCTGAACATAAACATCCAGATAGTTTGAAACACCGTCAAGCTCCTTAACCGATTCAATAAAATCAGCCTCTTCGGTAAAATACTCGGCATGTTCATCGGTATAATTGCTTTTGCCGACAAATGCGTGTCTGAGAATCGCATTTTGAGCAGTATTTTTATCAATCTTTCTTGATACCTTGTAAACTTCACAGCCGTTGTCTTCCCCAACAAATGAAGTAACCTTCCAATCCCTTAAATCTGCCGGCAATTTAATTGTTTTTGCCATACTAACACTCCTTAAATATTTCCTTATTTTTCATATTACATATTATATCTAAATCAAGGTCATTAACCCTCACTATCTCATTCTCCGGATTATTGTACCATATTACGAGCTGTTTTACCATAGATATTTCAATTTTTTAAAAAATAATTCTAATTTGTAATTAAATCCGACATAAAAACGGCAGTCCGCCTAAACGAACTGCCGAAAACATAATTTCAGTAAAATATCTTACTCGATCTTATCTGATTTTTATTTTTTCCTTTTTGTTGACTCCGATAATTCCGCCTATTCCTCCTCCCAAAACAGATGACATCAGTTTTAGCAGGGTTAGTATCGTTATAGGCTCACCGTTAAAAATCAATGCAATAGAGGTTATGACAAGAAAAATAAAAAATCCTGTCATCGAACCCACCGCAAGACCTGCACTTCCTGTAATTCTTGATGATATTATTCCCGACATCAGCGTTGCAACACCGACCATGCCGACCGTACAGTAATCAAGTATATCGACAGAAATTACTCCCGATGACATCATCACGGCTGCAAGCAAACACATCAAAATTACCAGTATGAGTATTCCGCATACTGATGAAAACAAAACAGCCTTTGCAAGTAGTTTTTTATCAGACATAAAACAACCCCCGAATATATTCTGTTACAAATATATTCGGGGGAAAGAACATTCATTCAAAAAGTTATTCTTTTGTAGCTTTAGTTTCGTCAGAATCTTTCTTCTTGCCAAAACCGAAGAAGCCTTTCTTTTCAGGCTGACCTGCCTGCTGTGGCTGTTCCTTAACTGTGTCAACAGTAGAAATACACCACTTTTTAAACTTCATCTTAACTCTGTCGGAGCCTGTTTCAATGATGATAGCGTCCTCGTCGTCCTTAATGGCAACTACTCTGCCCATAATTCCGCCGATTGTTGTAATTTCATCACCGATCTCAAGAGAGTTACGAAGCTGAGCTTCTTCTTTTTTCTTCTTTGAGTTAGGTCTGATGAGGAAGAAATAGAGAGCTGCAAAAATAGCAACATAGAAGAGAATCATAAAAATCATACTTGATGACTGATTTCCGCCGCTTGCACTTGCTTCTGCAACTACAGGTAAAAAGTTTGTCATTTTCGTCATTCCTTTCATACAATGTATTGATTATATCAGTTTTAATCACATCTTGCAAGTATTTTTTCTGTTTTGAAAAAATATTAGATACGCACGCCTAAAATGTTGCGATATTTCTCGTAAAATTCCATATATGTGCCGTTATCAAGCTGAGTTCTGATAACTTCCATAAGATTATTGTAAAAATAGAGGTTGTGCAAAACAGCAAGTCGCATTCCGAGCATCTCACCGCTTTTGAGAAGATGTCTTATGTATGCCCTTGAAAAGTTTCGGCAAACGGGGCAGTCACAATGCTCGTCAATCGGAGATTCATCTGTTTCATATTTTGCATTATTGATGTTACGCACTCCGTCCCAAGTGAAGAGCTGACCGTGTCTTGCGTTTCTGCTCGGCATAACACAGTCAAAAAGATCAACACCTCTTGCAACGCTTTCAAGAATATTCACGGGAGTTCCGACTCCCATAAGATATCTGATTTTATCTTTCGGAGCAAACGGCTCAACCTCTTCAATGATATGGTACATCGTTTCTGCAGGCTCACCCACGGCAAGACCTCCGATTGCATAGCCGTCAAGATTAAGCTCTGCGATTTCTTTCATATGATTGACGCGCAAATCGTCATAGATACCGCCCTGATTTATGCCGAACAGCATCTGGTTTTTATTTATGGTATCATCAAGACTGTTGAGCCTTTTCATCTCTGTAACGCATCTTTTAAGCCATCTTGTGGTTCTTTCAACGCTGTTTTTTGTATATTCATATGGAGAAGGGTTTTCAACGCATTCGTCAAATGCCATCGCAATTGTAGATGCAAGATTTGACTGGATTCTCATACTCTCCTCAGGTCCCATAAAAATTTTGCGGCCGTCAATGTGAGAATTGAAGTAAACGCCTTCTTCTTTAATATTTCTCAACTTTGCAAGAGAGAACACCTGAAATCCGCCGCTGTCGGTAAGGATAGGACCGTTCCACCTTGTAAATTTGTGAAGTCCGCCCATTTGCTTAACCTTTTCATCACCCGGACGAAGATGCAGATGATAGGTG
>ERZ779947.264-NODE-264-length-7658-cov-2.08602_pt1 | contig 7658 bp, 8 predicted proteins | sample MGYA00511542_ERZ779947 | MGnify/ENA primary metagenome ERZ779947 (study PRJEB29588, sample SAMEA2150909) | human gut metagenome | biome: human gut; feature: human-associated habitat; material: faeces | place: Denmark | collected 2008/2010 ... | reverse complement strand
GTATGTGGAAACATATCCTACTTAAAATATTTTAATGGAGATGATAAAATATGAATGAAAGCAATATATTGTTATATGAAACTGATGAAGGTAAAATTAATGTAGATGTAATATTAAAAGATGAAACAATATGGTTAACTCAAAAGAGTATGAGTGAACTTTTTGATGTTAATGTTCCCGCAATTAATAAGCATTTAAATAATATATATGAAGAGAAAGAACTTGATAAAAATTCAACTATTTCCAAAATGGAAATAGTTCGAAAAGAAGGAAATAGGAATGTTAATAGAGAATTAGAATTTTATAATTTGGATGCTATTATTGCAGTTGGATATAGAGTTAATTCTAAGAAAGCAACAAAATTTAGAATTTGGGCTACAAAAATATTAAAAGATTATATGATTAAAGGCTTTGTAATTGATGTTGATAAAATGAAGAATGGTCCAAAATTTGGAAAAGATTACTATGATGAATTATTACAAACCATTAAAGAAATTAGATTAAGTGAAAGAAGACAATATCAAAAAATAACTGATGTATTTGAAACAACAAGTGTAGATTATAATAAAGATTCGGAGGAAGCATATACATTTTTTAAAATAGTTCAAAATAAATTGCACTATGCTATAACTGGTAAAACAGCAGCTGAACTAATATTTGAAAGAGTCGATAGCGGAAAAATACACATGGGACTTACAAATTGGAAAAATAGTCCAGATGGAAAAATAATGAAATATGATATTAGCATTGCTAAAAACTATTTAAAAAAAGATGAATTAAATAAACTTAATGATTTAACTAATTTATTTTTAGATGTTGCAGAATCTGAGGCAAAAGAGCAGAAAGTAATGACAATGAAAGATTGGATTGAAGTTGCAGACGATTTATTGAGATATAGAAAGAAAAAGGTTTTAAATGATTCAGGAAAGATTTCACATAAGAAGGCATTAGAGAAAGCGGAAAATGAATATGAAAAATTTAGAGTAAAGCAAGATCAAGAGTATATTTCAAGTATGGATGAAATGTATAAAAAATATTTAGAAGAAAATAAAAAATAATAATTTGCAGAGGAAAGTCAGTATGAAAAAAAATTAATATATTGTTGATACTTGACCTAAATCCAGATATTAAAATGTTTGAAAAATTAGAAGATTTTATCAAAAGTTAGACAATTTTATCGTACATTTCCAATTCGCCAGACACTGTGTGACGAATTGAATTAGTCGCATTATAATTTATTAATGAGAATTGAAGATGAAAAATCTAGACAATTTTATGCTAATGAATGTGTAAAATCTAATTGGAGTGTAAGACAATTAAAAAGACAAATAGGATCATTCTACTATGAAAGATTATTAGCAAGTCAAGATATAGAAGCGGTAGAAAAAGAAATAGGATTACCAGAAAAAGTAGAATCTAAGAATATAATAAGAGTTCCTTATGTATTAGAATTTTCAGGATTAGAAGGAAAAACAAGTTTCTATGAAAAAGACTTAGAACAAGCAATAATAGACCATTTACAAAAGTTTTTATTAGAATTAGGAAGAGGATTTTCTTTTGTATCAAGACAACAAAAAATAACATTTGACGGAAGACATTTCTTTATAGATTTAGTATTTTACAACTATATATTAAAATGCTTTGTAATAATAGATTTAAAACTAGGAGATTTAACACATCAAGATAATAATCAAATATTTGCTTCAAAGTATAAATTATATTTGCCAACAGAAGAATTTAAGAAGGAACTAAATTTAGAAAACTATGTAAAAAAAGACGATAGTTTAGAAGACAATAGCTTAACAAATAAGGATGAGTAAAAGTTATAAAAGGTAGAGCTTAATGTCAATAATACACAAATAAATAGATTTGATTTCATAACAAATTAACTAAAATATAAATAGTAATTATATGTAAATGTCGGAGGTGAAATATGAAAAAATTGTATATAATAACTGGTGCAAATGGTTTTTTGGGAAATAATATAATAAGAAAATTAGAGCAAAATAGAGAAAGTGAAATAAGAGCACTTGTATTACCTAATGACTCTATAAAGTCATTGGAAAAATTAAATTGTAAAATTTATTATGGAGATGTCACTAAAAAGAAAAGTTTATCATCAATTTTTGAAAATACTGATGGAAAAGAGGTTTATGTAATACATTGTGCAGGAGTTGTATATATTAAATCTAAATATAACCCAATTGTATATGATGTTAATGTTAATGGCACAAAAAATATTGTAGACAAAGTTTTAGAAATAGATGCAAAACTTGTTTATGTAAGTAGTGTACATTCAATTAATGAAAAGCCTAATAATGAAACAATAACTGAAATTATCAACTTTGATTCTAAAAAAGTAGTAGGACTATATGCAAAAACAAAAGCGGAGGCAGCAAAATATGTTATTGATGCAATAAAAAGTAAAAGCCTTAATGCTTGTATTATTCATCCCTCTGGAATTATTGGGCCGAATGATTATGGAAATAGTCACTTAACACAATTAATAAAAGAAGTAGCAACAGGAAAACTCTTTGCTTGTGTAAAAGGAGGATATAATTTCGTAGATGTTAGAGATGTAGCAGATGGCATTATTAGTGCCTGTGATAAAGAAAATAGGGGAGAAAGTTATATTTTATCTAATAAATATATTACAATAAAGGAACTAACCGATTTAGTTTGTGATTTAGAGGGGAGAAAAAGAATCAAGATAGTGTTACCACTTGGGTTTACAAAATTAGTAGCTCCAATATGTGAATTATATTATAATATAAAAAAGCAAACACCATTATTTACAAAATATTCCCTATATACATTATCTTCAAATTCCAATTTTAGTAATGAAAAAGCTAAAAAAGAATTGGATTATAAAAATAGAGATATAAAAGATACAATTAAAGATACATTAAAATGGCTAAAAAAGATGAATTATATTAAATAACACAAATTGTATGATTAAAATATAAAATATTGATTATGTACAGTAAATTTTAAAAAACTTTGACAAATAAGAAGAAAATATTTTTAAATTAAGAAAAGGATTAAAACTTTCACAAGGATAAATTAGCAAAAAAGAATGACATTACAAGACACAATATTAAATTGGGAGTTAGGAGAAACATCTCTAAATCTAGAACATTAAAAATGCTATCTAAAATATTAAATTTTAGCATAGATGGGTTACTAAATAATGACATTAAATCAGTGATGTTTGAAAAAAATAGTAACACAGAAAAAAATGTAGAAATAATAATAAATTAAAATAAAGAACTACTTTATTATGCGAAGTAGTTCTTTATTGTTATTAGAGAAAACCACATGCTATGCATGTGGTTCAGAAAAGCTTTTAGCGTTGAGCAGAGTAATAGAAAAAAATATCTCCTTGTGATATAATTTAAAAGGTTCGACAGCCAAATAAATTATATAGAAGGAGATGATCGTATGAAAAAATCATACACAGAAAGTTTATCACATACAACATGGGAATGCAAGTATCATATAGTATTTGCACCAAAATTTAGAAGATAGGAAATATATGGAAGTTTAAAACAAGAGATAGGATTAATAATAAGAGAATTATGTGCAAGAAAAGAAGTGGTTATATTAGAAGCAGAAGCATGCAAAGATCATATACATTTATTAGTTAGCATACCTCCCAAAGTAAGTGTTTCGAGTTTTATGGGATATTTAAAAGGAAAAAGTAGCTTAAAAATATTTGAAAGACATGCAAACTTAAAATATAAATATGGAAATCGTGTCTTCTGGGCAAAAGGATATTTTGTAAGTACAGTAGGAAAGAACAAAAAAATGATAGCAGAATATATAAGAAACCAATTAAAAGAAGACATGATATCAGATCAGATGACGATAAAAGAATATATAGACCCTTTTAAAGGGTAGCGAGTAATAATACGCGGCTGTCGGACTTTAAGTACCTCTTGAGAGGTGGCTCGCGTTAGTCCCTTATAGGGCTCAAAGAAAAACCACGTGTTTTAAACGTGGATTTTTATTTATGTTGAAAAAAAATAGAAAATCTGTTATTATATTATATATCGTAGACAAAAAGAATTTATAGTAAAATCAACAATAAAAAAGGAGTGAATATGACACAGACTCAGCAAACTGTATTAGCATTAGCAATATATACAATATGGCTAATACTATTATATATAAGAATATTTGATAAAACACTAAAAAAATATGTATTATCAATAGGCGTATTATTAGTATTCTGGATGGCAATAAGAATGGTTAAACGATATACAACAGGGTACGTAACAGAAATATTGTGGTATTTGTATTACATACCACTATTGATGATTCCAACATTTTATTATAATTGTAGCAGTTATTTAATAAATAGTAAAAATAAAAAAAGAAGAATTATAGCAATAATTATATCAATAATATTATTCTTGTTAGTAATTACAAACAGCTTACACAATATTGTATTTAAAATAAAAAGTAATATAAATGATTATAATCATAATATAGGTTATTTTATAATAGTTGCTTGGATTTTATGTTTAATAGTAGTGGCAATAATAAATCTAATAAAATCAAGCAAAAATAAAGGGTACAAAAACATCATTTTAATATCAGTAACTATTTTAATTGGCATAATATATACAATTTTATATATAAAAAATATTCCGGTAATAAGAAAAACAAATATGTCAGTAATAATAGGAACATTATTTTGTGTGGGATTAGAAATGATGCTTGACTTCAAATTAATACCAAATAATTTTAGATATAAGAAAATATTTAAAAATTCAAATTTGCCATTAGAAATCGTATCACAAGATGGAAAAACGAGAATTGTAACAAATCATTCCATAAATTTAAAAGAAAATATAATAAATGATATAAAAAATAACAAAGTAAAAAGTATATATAAAGATAATAACATTATAAAAAATGTTAATGTTATAAATGGAGGCTATTCAATAGAAGAAAAAGATTATAGTAAGATAAATGAATATGAAGAAAAATTGAAATCAATACAACAAGAACTTATAGAACAAGAAACAATATTACAAAAACAAAGAAAGATTGCAACAGAAATATACGAAACTAAATTAAAAGGCGAAATCATAGAGTTACTAGATGAAAAGATAGAACAGAAAAGGAACTTGATAAATGAATTAATAAAAGAAATGAAAATAACAGATATAGATAAAATGAAAAACATAAAACTATTACTAAACTATTGTAAAAGAATGAGTAATTTAGTAATATCAAGTTATAGGAAATCCAGGCATTCTTGAATCTTTTTCATTCTATGTTATAATAAAGAAAAATATGATAATAAAAGACTAGAAGTAATTATAAATGAAATGTTAATAGAGGCACAATCACTAGGAATAAATGGAGTTTTAAAAACAAATAATTTTGAGATAAGTAGTGGAGAAACAGCTAATATTTATGAAATTATATTTGAAACTATAATGAAATTTAGAACAACTAATTTTATTTTATATATACAGGTAAACAATTCATATACAGAAATAAAATATTTATTTGATGGTAAACATAAGAATTTTAAAAAAGAAATCGAAAAATTACAATTAGAAAGAATATTAGAAATTGAGCAAATAGTAGATGAAGATGGAACAACTATAAAATTGAAAATTTTAAGAGGAGAAAATTAGTGTCATGACAGCAATTATAATAGGAATATTGTGTATTTTATTAGTATGCCAAATCCTAAAAACTATACTTAAAACAAGTATAATAAATAAAAATAAAATAGATTATGTACTAGAATATATTGTTTCTATAATAATATTTGTAACAATGTTTATGCAAGAATATATATTAAGAATAAATTATTAGTAATTGTAGTTTTAGGTATAATATATGAAATAATTTCACTTATATATATGTATTTTAGATATTATAAAAAAGAAACTATTACTGATTTTTCTATAAAAAAAGTTACAGACGAATGTGAAGTAGGAATTTTAGTATTAAAAGGTAAGAAAGTAAAATTAATAAACAATAAAATGTATGAAATATTAAATAAATTAAACATAAAGAAAGACTATGTTACAAATATAATAAAACAAAGTATAGATCAGCTAGAAAAAAATTATTGTGTGAAAGTAGAAGATAAATATTATGTATTTGTAGTAAATGATAATGAAATAATTACATTTGATATAACAAAGGAATATGAATTACATCAGAAATTAAATGATCAAAATAGAAAAATAAAAGAAAACAACAAACAAATATTATTAAGTATCGACAATATAGAAGAATTAGAAAGAGAAAAGAATTTACTAAAACTAAAAAATAAATATCATGATATATTAGGACAAAATCTTTCAATTTTACAACAATATTTAAACAGAAAAAATATAAGTCAAGAAAACTTTGAAGAAATAAAATTTATGATACAAAAAATGTTCATAGATATTGAAGATACTGAGGATACAAATACAAATCTAGAAAATTTAATAAAAATACATAAAAAAAACGGAACAGACATTGTTATAAATGGTAAACTTCCTCAAAATAAAGAAGTAGCAAAAGTATTTTTTGAAATTATTAGAGAGGCAACTACAAATGCAATAAGACACGCAGGGAGTTCAAAAGTATTTGTAAATATAAAAGAAACATTAGAAGAAACATATATGATAATAACAAATAATGGTAAAAAATCAAATGAATTTATAACAGAAAATCAGGGAATAAAAGACATGAGAAGAAAAATCGAAAAATTAGGAGGAATGTTCTATATTTCAACACTTCCAGAGTTTTCGGTAAATATATCAATAAAAAATAACTGCTAACATTGAAATAGCAGTTATTCTTTTATTCTTTTGGAGCCTCTAAGTTTGGAACTATCAAACCATTACCCACACAATATATAGCAAGTTTTGCTAAATTATCATAACCAGTTTTTCCATAAATAGATGAAATATGTGATTTTAGTGTTCTTACAGATATTCCAAGTCTTTTCACAACTTCATTTCTGTCTAGTGTTTTACAATATTCAGTCAAAACGCTTAATTCAGTATCTGTTAGATCTTTTAAAACATCAGGAATGTTTGATTTTGGACTATTAGAATTTGGATATAAAGAATAGCCATCAATAGTATTTTGAATAGTAGTTATAAGAGAATTACTACTAATATTCTTGTAAATAAAACTATCAACGTTATTAGCTTTCGCTTTATCTATAAAAGTTAAATCTGGTACACCCGTCATAAGTATAATTTTTACACTTGGAAAGTTCTCTTTTATTATTTTTGAATATGCTAATCCGCTTGAATTGTTTTCGGTGCAGATATCCATTAAAATTAAGTCAGGTTTAAATTTTTCACATAAAGATACAGAGTTTTTTGCATCCCCACTAGTAGCAACAACATTAAAACCTCTTGTACTTAGTGTTTCAGCAATCATTTCTCTTAACATTTTATGATCGTCTATTACAATAATATTATACAATATAGACACCTCCAAAATTATTTATATCAAATATATTGTACCATAATAATCTGTAAAAATAAACAACTTTTGTTGCTTTTGCACTTTTGGTGCAAAATTTAATAAAAAATTGCACCAAAAGTACAATAGTATTTTAATGAATTTTATGTTATAAAATTCATATAAGTATATTAATAAGAAAATGATAAAAAGCATATATT
>ERZ779947.260-NODE-260-length-7751-cov-1.81549_pt1 | contig 7751 bp, 6 predicted proteins | sample MGYA00511542_ERZ779947 | MGnify/ENA primary metagenome ERZ779947 (study PRJEB29588, sample SAMEA2150909) | human gut metagenome | biome: human gut; feature: human-associated habitat; material: faeces | place: Denmark | collected 2008/2010 ... | reverse complement strand
TTCCGATATAAGGCTGAAAACCGATATTCAGGGTTATGATGCTATGGGTATTATCCGTAAATTCCGGAGTGTGAAATATCATTGGAACGCTATTGCCAAGGAAAATTCCGAAGTATTCAACCATGATAACTGGAATTACGGTCTTATCGCACAGGATTTGCTTTCCGGAGGTTACACCCAGTGGGTAAAGGATATATTCAATGACTATTATACCATAGACTATGAAAGACTTATCCCCGTTGTATGGAAAGGTTTGCAGGAAGTTGATGATGAGGTTACAAGATTAAAGAAAAGAGTGAAAGAATTGGAAAAGAGATTAGGTATTAACAATTAATAAATAAAAATATTATGGGTCATTCTAATGGAAAGATTACAGCCCCAATAAACTTGGATGGTGACGTTTACGCCACTCTTGGTATAGGCAGTGTGAATGGGGCTTACGATTTAGGATATGCTTGTGCAAATACCCACGGGAAAATAAACCCGTGGGCACGGTACAAGCCTGTACGTTACGAAAGCCTTGCACCGGGTGAGAATGAAAAGTGGTGGCAAGGATGGGATGGGAACTGTGGTATGATGCCTAAAAGAATTTCAAGTTATATGGATTCCGTTAATTGGGCAAATGGAAGTATGAACGGATGGGAATACGCCCCACCGACAGGTGGTAAGTTTCCATTTCGCCTTACCGACTTTAACGGGTACAATCATAAAGCCAGAGCACCAATTGGCAATTTTCTTGTTCCCACTCAGGCTACAAACCAATTCACAAGTAGCTCTTTCACTGCTTCATGTACCATTATGATGCCCTCAGAAGGTTCCCAATTGCTGGATGAGCTTAACATAGGGGATATTCCAACCGTAAAGGATTGCTATTTCGGAATATATGCGAAACAACGTAGTGGAAATCAGGGTAGAAGAGTTACAGCAAAAAATAAAATAGGAAGTGGGTATGCTATGGCGGAAATGATAACTTATGGTATGCCTACGGGAACTTGGGATGTTTACCCTTTTCTCTGTACGGCAATTCTTGAGCAGGACGCTTCTGATGTAGCCAATGACTGCTATTCAATACCTTTGTTATCAAGTAAGTCAATAGAGATTATTTCTTCTTATGTAAGCATTACCGTGCTTGCCGGACTACTTCCATCAATAGCTGGAAATACTACGGTTACTATAAGAGTAAGAAACAGTTCGTCAGGTACAATCACTTTCAAGAACAATGCTTGGCGGATACGTTTTACAAATAAGGATTTCAAAGACCCATTGGTAATGGGAGAACAATATGGCAGTATATCCAATTTTGATGTTCCTGCTGGCACTACCAAGGAAATGGAGATAACAGTATCGGTTTCGTCACAATTGGTTCAGGCTAAGAACGCCAAATTGTGGGTAAGTCTTAATAGTGCAAGTTACATAGGCAGCTCCATATTCATGGTGGCTCCCGACCAATAAAGATAGTACATTGCTTCTTTCTATGGGTCCTAGTTTATAACCACAATCCTCCCCCTTACCGTTTATCAGTAAGGGGGAGTTAATATACGTTAATTTCCCACGATTAATAAAGCACTTATCACACTCTACACACATTCCATCGCACAATTCATTTAGCACCCCGTCTATTATTCCATTCAATCTCCTTTCGTTCCAATATAAATTGCTCCAAGTATAACAAACGAGCATCCGCACAGAAATGCAAAAATATGACTAACTATCGGGTTCATAGATATGTTTTTTTTAAATTTTCAGCAAATATACGACATAAAACCGTATGCAACCAATACGTTTAACTATTTTTTAATTATCTTTGCGATAATAGATAAAATTCATAATATGCAGTTTTCCATCGTACCAAAAATAGATGCCGAGATTATGTTTTCGGAAGATGACCTGTCCGTTTTCAGACAATCGACAGACGGGCTGTATTATATGATCCATACCGAAAAGGTTATGGAAGTGATGCCTATGACGTTGCCGGATGACGAAACGGAGCACCCTTTCCCTTACGATACATACGACACGGACACAAGAGAGTTTGAGAAGCTGCTTTTATCTGATGAGTGGAATAAAATGAGAGAAATATGAGAAAGATAGGGCTTTTTAACATAGGAAAACTTGGACTTGTCAAGTCGGCAGGAAAGGCGAAAACCGACATAAGCAAGGTGATAGAAAAATGGGTGAAAGAACACATGGTGTTTTGGTATGATATGTCAAAGCCTGTGGATACATATATTCCTGGTGTTACCTATGCAAATTCTTTTGTTAATGGTGGTGGAAAATTAACTTATGATAATGCTATAAATAAGTGTATAATAACCCATACACCTACAAATAACAATAATATTGCATTTTGGCAAATAATTGTAAAACCGTTACAATATGTAGAATCTTATAAAATACGTGTAACAGGATTGCCAACAGGTTTCACTATTAAAGGAAGGGTTGGATATGATAATATTCAGATAACGTCTGATGGAGAATATGACATACCTGAATACAGGAACAGTAGCACAACAAACGTATCTTATCCTGGATTTTATTTGGCAGGTGATAATGTAAATGATGCGGATTGCAATATTGTGGTAGAAGAAATACCTACAAAACAATCCGTTCCCACAAACGAGATACTAAAAGCCAATCCATACTGCAAAGACCATAGCGGAAACAACAGACCGCTGAAACTTAACAATTTCCTGTTCGCTGCAATGAGCGGTGTGGGTGGATATGATATTGCTAGCACTAATATTCTACCCGATAGAGCAAATGTTACTGTTACAGATAACAGAATTATTCATATTACTAAAAAACTATCCACTACGGATGACATGGTAAACATAGTTCCGGCAAACTCTAACCCAACGCATAAGTTTAAGGTTACAGGTCTTTCTGATGGCAGACAAGTTAGTTTGGTAAACAGAAATGGCGGATTTTATACTTTTGACAATGGAGAACATGAAGTCACATTGACTTATCCCGAAGGAAGCACTTCATTATATAACGCCATAGGAGTTACAGGAAGTGCAGGAGATATGGATGTAACAATAGAGTTTATACCTAGATATCCCAACGCCCTAGTAACTGATGGGGTAGATGATTATGGGCAAATACAGAACTTACAGCATGGCGTTAAGGTGTTGTTTACTACTATTAATCCGTTTGTTGATGGAAAGTTTATCTATGACCAAAGACTGAATACTACTGAACCTTGGCTGTTTGCCGTATTCAATGACAAAGGTAGTATTGCTTATAATAGTAGGAACTCAAACGGCAAGACCTATATTGATGGAACACTGAATGAATCTACAATAGTTTCCGCTTTGTTAAACAAAAAGCAAATAATCACCATAGTAAACAATGATGTGACAGGTGATAAAACTAAAACTCCTATATTCTTTAGCAATACTGACCATAATAGCGGATGGATTAGTTCAGCTTTCTACAACTCCTTTGGGTTCGATTCCGTCCCTACCAAACAGAATGACGGATTCACCGAGCAGGATTTGATTGACTACTATATACCGAAGGCTATCGTAACGATAACGGTGGTGGACGTATCAGGCTCACCCATACAGGATGCAACGGTCACGGTGGGAGGTGTACAGTACAAAACGTTGTCTGACGGTACAGTGAAAGTACGGGGTATGGCAAATGGCACGATGTCGCTGTCTGTAAAGAAAGACGGGTATATGCCGTTTTCTGACAATTCATGGAAGCTTGCTGATTCAAGGATAACGCTAGAGGTTCTTCGGAATACCGTAATCACTGAAAATGGATACAGCATATTGCTTGAAAACGATGGTTTAATATTAACGGAATGATATAATGGAAGATAATCTTAAAATTTCACAGATGCCTCCCGTTGAAACCGCTACGGGAGAAGAGATGATACCATGCGTGACAGGGGACCCTAAAGAGAACAAATCCGTCACGGTGTCCAAGATAAGACAGGGTATGGTAAAGGACGAAAATTATGTGCATACCGACAATAACTTTACTACCCAGTTGAAAGATAAACTTGACGGGATAGAGAAAGGCGCACAGAAGAATACCGTCATAGGCGTGAAAGGTAATGCCGAACAGTCTTACAGGACGGGCAATGTCAATATAACGAAAGACAATATAGGTCTGTCAAATGTGGACAATACGTCCGATGCCGAAAAGCCCGTATCCACCGCGCAGAAAGCAGCCCTTGACAAGAAAGTGGACAAGGTGGACGGCAAGGCGTTATCCACAAACGACTTTACCAATGACTACAAAACCCTTCTCGAACAGATAAAGATGCAGCAGGGGAACATATATGGAGTGGAGATGAGAAGAGGACAGTCAGACCCAGTATTTCAGACATGGATAGGGAAGGAAGAGTTCAAACAATCCCATCCTATCCTCAACTCGTTCCGTGTGGCAAAGGTAAAGGACGGTAAGGTAGTCGGATTTCTTGACCAGACCAATTTCTTCAAAATGGCTGACGGTAGTCCGTCAAATATTGTTATTGACGGAACTGATGTAACAGATGATGGAAGCGACATCATGCTTGTAAACACCAAGCCTTTCTGGATAATCAACGGAGGAACGGATGATACATACGAAAGAAGGCTCGTCAGTGACGCTCCATTTACATACGGTGGTGATACGGCCATAGAGATAAAACCGTTCGGAATGAGTATCGGTTATTCTATAATAAAGGAAGGAAAGCAGAGATCTATCCTTGATAAAACGGTACAAGGAACAACATCAGCAGGAAATCTAGGCGTGAACATAATGGAAGGAAATGGATGGCCTACGGCAGGGGGAATAAGTTTTGATTACGAGAAATACGCTAGGGCAAAGAACCAGGACATCACGAAGAACTATCCTTACGCCAATGCGTTCGCCCTTGACCTTGAAGTATGGTGCACGCTTCTGTTCATTAAGTTCAGGACAAAAGACCTGCACGCACAGTCTGTTTGCGGAAAAGGAATATCATCCAACGATTCAGCCCCCGATGCGTCAAGCTGGGGAAAAATGACAGGAATCAGATTCAAGAAGGCGGACGGTCAGACCTATGTGTATTACAATATGAACGGGAAAGGATTTAGAGCGTCAGAAACAGGAACGTCTTATGATTTCTCCGTATTAATAAACGACTACCATCCTTGCATGAAGATGTTTGAAGCACAGCTTGCCATGTCATACGCAAAGGAACACAATGTCGCTCCCGACACCGAGTTTGAATATGAAAGCACAAAATACAAATATTACAACTTCCAAGGTCATAACGGATTGGCTGACGGGGAGATGTCGGGTATCGTAGCCAAGTTTGTCAATGCAACTGTAACCAGCGGATGGAGTATTCCTGACAATGCGGCAGTGACAGACCGTGAAATAGAGATATGCTTCACACAGCCTATCATTCGCGGACGTATTGCCGGGTGGGGAGATATATGGATGTGGTACAGTGGGATAGATTGTGTCATGCACGATTCCACATCCATAGACATCTATCAGACCTATGACGTGAACAATCTGACTACGGACAATGTAGCCACAGAAAAGAATCCTGGGGAATCTTACGGTTTTGAGAATACGTATGATTTTGTCGGTTCTATGGCTAGAGGTGAAGGATACATAACGAAGAACTTTAAGAACTCTCTTATTGGAGAGGTCAAGGGAAGCAATCTTCACACGGGGGAATGCCATTACAACTGGGTTACAGGAAATGCAGGTACGGGTAAGATTGGAAGGCGTGGTGTTTCTTTTGGTGGTAGGTCGAACGACGGCAATTGTTCTCTGCGGTATGGTAATTTGAACCCTGCTCCTTCGCACGCGTACGCGTACATCGGTGGCGGCTTTCGTTGTACAATAACCCAACCCTAATTTTTCACGAAGTGAAAAATCCCCCTCCCAAAACTTGCAAAATATATTAATAATGTTTAAGTTTGCATAATTAAAAATCTAACCAAATGCGTCAGCAAAGTTAAATAAGTCTGTCAAAGGCGGTTAGTTGAAAAAAGGCGGTCTGTAGAATGGTGGTGTTTACTTTGGTGGTAAGTCGAACAACGGCAATTGTTCTCTGCGGAATGGTAATTTGAACCATGATCCTTCGAACGCGAACACGAACATCGGTGGCAGCTAACGTGCTAAAAAAATTACTGCTATACAGAAGCCTCGTCAGGAAGATGAAAAATGTCAAGACAACCCATTGTTTGAGGATGGGAACTTATTAGTACATTTACAGTTGTAGGTATATGGAAAGTTAGTTATCTTTGGCTTAACGGACAAAGAAAAGCACGTAAGATGAAAAGATTGAATAATATTTTTGAAACGATAGGCAGTGTAGATAATATTATATCTGCTGCTGAAAAGGCAAAGAAAGGAAAGAGGAATCACAGGGGTGTGAGGGATTATGAGAAACATAAGGATGAATATCATCAGAATGTTTATCAGATGCTCAAAGACAAATCATACCATGTAAGCAAGTATGAGGTGATAGAGAAAGTGACTGATGCAGGAAAGGTAAGGGAGATACACAAACTCCCGTTTTACCCGGACAGGATTGTCCAGCACAGCCTTTTGATACCCATGATGGACAGATGGACAAAAAGCCTTACACTTGATTCATATAACTGTCTGCCCAAAAGGGGTATTACAAGTAAGGTTAAAAAGCACTCCCTTGTGAGAAAGATGAAACGGACATTGCTTGAAATGGACAAAAACGGAAAAATATACGTTTTGAAAATGGATATTAAGAAGTTTTATCCGTCCGTAAGACACAGCGTTTACAAGAAGGCATATAGCAAAGACTTGAAAGACAGGGATGCGTTATGGCTTATGAATACGCTTAATTACAGCAACAAAGGTCTGGCTATTGGCAATCCTGACGCTCAGATAGGAAGCCATTTGGTATTAAGGTCTTTGGATCATGTTATAAAGGAGCAGTTCAAAGTAAAACATTATTTCAGATTTGCCGATGATATGGTGATATTATCCCACGACAAGAAACAGTTGCATGAATGGCTGTGGAGGATAAGAAATTACCTGTGGTATGAAAAAAAGCTGGAGATGAAGAAAAATTACAGAATATTCCCCGTTTCAGAAGGGATAGATTTCGGTGGATTTGTCTTTACTCCCGGTCATACCAAAATAAGAAAGAGAATAAAGAAAAACTTTGCGTCAAAACGTAATAACCCAAAATCAATTACGAGTTATATGGGTATGTTGATGCACTGTGATTCTAAAAACTTAATTAATAAAGTTTTAGTTAATAATAATAGCCACATGACAAAGATTAGTGACTTGAATATAAGAGTGTCAAGAAAGTTTGACGGAAAAGATGTGAAGATAGACAAACTTGTCGATGAACATATAGACATTCTTGATTTCGATGTAAGACCATCTACAAAGAAGGACAATAGCACATGGGTAAGGATGCAGATAATGTTCAAAGGAGAAAAATGCTTTATGAAAGGCGGATACGAAGCGTTAGGAACATTTCTTTCCCAAGTAGACAAAAGCCTTTTACCATTGGAGGATGTTGTCATAAAATTCAATAGGGGTTATTATTTTGATGGAACATTAGATGTTTAAAATATGGAAAGAGGTTTGATTTTTGACGAGAAGCCTGCCTTTATCTTTGATTTAGGCACTGGATATAGCAATGTTCATTTAAACATTGAACAAGTTGACGAACCCGAAACGGACGATATGGGAAATATTGTACAGGAAAAGTTCGTCAAAAAGTGGAAAGCCGATGTACAGCGTGTAAAGAACCCTGTATC
>ERZ779947.244-NODE-244-length-8022-cov-1.92507_pt1 | contig 8022 bp, 8 predicted proteins | sample MGYA00511542_ERZ779947 | MGnify/ENA primary metagenome ERZ779947 (study PRJEB29588, sample SAMEA2150909) | human gut metagenome | biome: human gut; feature: human-associated habitat; material: faeces | place: Denmark | collected 2008/2010 ... | reverse complement strand
ATTTGGTCAAACTACAGCGGCAGAGCACAGGAGCTTGATCTTCCGAGTGCGCCAAAGCATTTTCTCCACTACTTCACAGAACCCGACCGTCCGCAGATTAAATCTGAAAGAAATCTTGAAAACGGTATGGCAGTATCGGTTGGCAGATTAAGACCTGATACTCAATATGATTACAAGTTCGTTTGTATGTCACACAACACATTAAGAGGCGCAGCAGGCGGTGCAGTTCTTCTTGCAGAGCTCCTTTGTGCTGAGGGCTACATGGACTGATTACTTACGGAGGTAAATTATGTCTAACCACATTTTTACAGGCTCAGGTGTTGCACTTATCACTCCTATGAAGTCTGACGGAAGCGTAAACTACGATGTTCTCGGCGATCTCGTAGAATTTCATGTTCAAAACGGTACCGATGCAATTATTGTATGCGGTACAACAGGTGAGGCGGCAACTCTTTCGGAAAAAGAGCATTGCGAAACAATTTCTTTCGTTGCAGAAAAGACAAACGGCAGAATTCCTGTTATTGCAGGTACAGGCAGTAACGATACCTCAACAGCCGTTATGCTCTCAAAATCTGCCGCAAGCACAGGCGTTGACGCACTTCTCTGCGTAACTCCTTACTACAATAAAACATCTCAGCAGGGTCTTGTAAGACACTTCAACGTTGTTGCAGATTCGGTTGATATTCCGATTATTCTTTACAATGTTCCTTCAAGAACCGGTTGTAACATCAAGCCAAAAACTTATCAAGCATCCTAACATCGTTGCCGCAAAAGAGGCAAGCGGCGACATCTCTCAGGTTGCTCTCATCCGTTCACTTTGCGGTGATAATCTTGACATCTACTCAGGTAACGATGACCAGACTGTTCCTTTCATGTCACTAGGCGCTCTCGGTGTTATCTCTGTATTTGCAAACATCTGCCCCAAGGAAATGCATGACATCTGTCAGCTTTGTCTTGACAATGACTTTGCAGAGGCACAGAAGCTTAACTTCCACTATCTTGAGCTTATGCATATACTCTTCAGCGATGTTAACCCGATTCCCGTAAAGACTGCCATGAACCTCTTCGGCTATGAAGCAGGCGAATGCAGACTTCCGCTCGTACCCATGAGCGTTCAGGGTTACCATGACCTCAAGGATTGCATGGAGAAGTATGACCTTTTAAGCAAGAAGGTTAAATAATCAACCTTTGATTCGTTTAAAATTCAAGAAGTTTAAGGGGAATAAAAATGGTAAATACAGCAATAGTCGGTTGTAACGGTAAAATGGGCTGCTTTGTGGCACAGGCTGTTCAGAGCCGTGAGGATTGCAATGTTTTGTTCGGTGTTGACGCATTCGGTGAAAGCAATTATGATTTTGATGTTTTCAAGACTTTTGACGAGGCAACCGAAACACCTGATGTAATCATTGATTTTTCAAATCCTGCAGCTCTTGACGGTATGCTTTCGTATGCAGTTGATAACAAAGTACCTTGTGTTATCTGCACAACAGGCTTTTCTAAAGATCAGATTGCAAAAATCGAAGATGCGGCAAAGACAATTCCTGTTTTCTATTCAGGTAATATGTCACTCGGCATCAATCTTCTTATTGAGCTTTCAAAAGAGGCAGCAAAAATTCTCGGAAACCAGTTCGATATTGAAATCGTTGAAAAGCATCATAATCTCAAGCTTGACGCTCCGAGCGGAACAGCTCTTATGATTGCAGACGGAATTTCGGAACAGCTTGATGAAGATCCGCAGTATGTCTATGACAGACACAGCTACCGCAGAAAGCGTTCAAAGAACGAAATCGGTATTCATTCCGTAAGAGGCGGCACAATTGTAGGCGAACACGAAGTTATCTTTGCAGGTCACGATGAGGTTGTAACAATCTCTCATCAGGCTCAGTCAAAAGAAGTTTTCGCTGTCGGTGCTGTTAATGCGGCAGTATTTCTTAAAGATCAGAAAGCAGGTATGTACAACATGGGCAACCTTCTTTCTGAAAAAATGAACTGAAAAACAACACCTTTAAGCACGGCATAAAAGCCGTGCTTTCTTTTATGTCCAAACTTTGCTTACTTTCATAATATGTAGTGTGATATATTGTTTTGAGATGTCACAAAGATTTAACAAAGGGTGGAAGTTATGGAAAATAATTTAATAATATTCGGCTCGGTAACTCTTGCCATGAAGAGCCGTAACCTACTTTTAAAAAACAATATTAAATCAGGGCTTGTAAGAACTCCTATACACCTCAATCGAAAATCATGCGGATACAGCCTTTATGTCCCGGGAAATTTTGAAAGGGCATTGGAAATTATCAGGAGTAACGGTATTGCTGTCAAAGGAACAGCCGCTGTTGATACCTTATGATATATTTTGACAACGGTGCAACCACCTTTCCGAAACCCTTATCCGTAAGAAAAGCGATTAACGAAGCTATGTCCGACTACGGAGCAAATCCGGGAAGAAGCGGTCACAAAATGTCGGTGAAATCATCTGAAATAATGTATTCCTGCCGAGATAATGCCGCAAAACTTTTTGGCTCGGAAAATCCCGAAAATATAATATTCACGCTTAACTGCACAACGGCTTTGAACACAGTCTTTAAAGGCATATTAAAACAGGGTGACCATGCCGTAATCTCATCGCTTGAGCACAATGCTGTCGTCAGACCGCTTGAAACACTCAAGAAAAATAAGATTGAATACTCTGTTGCCGAATGTATCCCTTATGATGATGAGCAAACAATCGAGAATTTCAGGAAACAATTCAAATCTAACACAAAACTTGTAATCTGTACCCATGCTTCAAATGTATTCGGCATCAAACTTCCGATAGAAAGAATAGGCGCTCTTTGCAGATTAAACGGCATCCTTTTTTGTGTAGATGCCGCGCAAAGTGCAGGAACAGCAGATATAAACCTTTCTGACAGTTGCATTGATTTTCTCTGCACCGCAGGTCATAAAGGGCTTTACGGACCGATGGGAACAGGCTTGCTTATAATAAACAGCGAAACAACTCCGGACAGTCTTATTCAGGGAGGAACTGGAAGTGATTCCGCAAACCTCAATCAGCCTGAAATTCTCCCCGATAAGTACGAAAGCGGAACGCCGAATCTTCCGGGAATAGCAGGGCTTAATGCAGGAATAAAGTTTGTCCTGAACAAAAAAACAGACAGAATATATAATTCCGAGTTAGGTCTTGCACGAATGCCCTACAAAAGGCTTGAAAAAGCGGAAAATGTAATATTATACACCAAAATGCCTGAGAAAAGTCACAGCGTTCCTGTAATTTCATTTAATATTAAAAATACCGAAAGTGAAACAGTTGCAAAAATTCTTAATGACAGCTACAACATTGCCGTAAGAGCAGGACTCCATTGTGCGCCCCTTGCACACAAAAGCTTCGGCACTCAGGATACAGGAACCGTAAGAGCTGTTGTATCGGCATTTACAACAAAAAATGATGTTGTATATTTTGCAAATGCCGTAAGTCGTATTTCTAAGAACAACAAACAGAAAAAAACAATTTAAAAAGGTTGCAATTAATAACAAAAGTATGTTAGAATAATAACAAGGAATTTAAAAATAAAGGAAGGGGAAAGCAGATTGGAAATATTTAACAGCATTCTTTCCATTATCAAGACTATACAGCTAAGAGATATTGTCGATATTCTTGCAATTGCACTGTTGATTTTCGGACTGTTCAAGCTTATTCAGGAAACAAGAGCAGTTCAGCTTCTCAAAGGTGTAATTATGCTCCTGATAGTGTATTTTCTTTCGTCTCTGTTTGGTCTTGTTATGCTTTCATCCCTGTTGCGAACATTTTTCGAGGCAGCAGTTGTTGTTATTGCTATCATCTTTCAGCCTGAAATCAGAAAGGCTCTTGAACAGATGGGACGTAACAACACCTATAAAAAATATATAAAAATATTTACTAAGCACCACAAAGGTGATGAATGGAAAAAGGCTGTAGAAAAGTCAATCGTAGATGCGGCTGACACAGCAGTTCTTTTCTCTCGTTCAAAAACAGGTGCTTTGCTTGTGTTTGAACGAGAAACCATGCTTTCCGATATAGCCGCTACAGGCACAATTATTGATGCCGAAACATCAGTAGCTCTGTTCGGCAATATATTTTTTAACAAAGCACCATTGCATGACGGTGCAAGCATTATCCGTGACGGAAAACTTTTTGCAGCAGGATGTATTTTACCGCTCACATCAAATCCTAATGTAGATATCAATCTCGGTACACGACACAGAGCAGGACTCGGTATCAGTGAACAAAGCGACGCTGTTGTCCTTATAGTAAGTGAAGAAACAGGTGTAATTTCTCTTGCGGTAAACGGTATTTTGCTCCGTGAGTTTACAAGAGAAGAACTAATCAAAAAGCTTGAACAGTTTCTCATCTATGATCGTGGCTATGACGATGATGAACCGCCGAAAAAGTTTTTTCAGAAGAACCCGAAAAGTTCAAAAAGAGAGAAGGCTGAAAAATGAAAAAGAAAAAACTCTCTCTCAACAAACTGTTTCAGAATAACAAATTTCTGATTATACTCGCCCTTGTAATCTCAACAATAACATGGGTTTATATGAGTATGGGTACAACAAATGATACAACCGTAACAATAAGCAATATTCCCATTCAGATTGAATTGCCTGACCAGCTTGATAACAACGGGTTGCAGGTATTTCGTGATGCGGAGCAGACTGCCACGGTAACCGTAACAGGCAGCAGAGCCGTTCTCGGTTCTATCGGCACGAAAGATATTACTGTCACGGGTGCTACAAACGGAATTGACTCGGCAGGAACTTATCAGCTTTCGCTTTCAGCAGTAAAAGCCAACCCGAGTGCCAACTTTCAGATTATCTCAACCGTTACGCCTTCAAATGTCAATGTAATTGTTGATTATCAGCGTGAAACAAGTTTCCCGATTCAGGAAAATGTTGTTTACAAGGTTGCTGACGGGTACTATGCGTCAACTTCTCTTGCATCAAAGAATATCACAATCTCAGGTCCTCAAACAGAGATTGCCAAAATTGCAAAGGTTTCGGCATCGGCAGAACTTGACAGTATACTAAATGCACCAACCTCAACGACCGCAAATATTGTGCTTTATGATAAAACAGGAAACAAAATCTCCACCGAGCTTCTTACAATGGAGTTTACGGATGTTGAGGCTACAATTTCCGTTCTCCCCGAAAAGACGGTAAATGTAATTCCTGAGTTTATCAACAAACCCAAAGGTCTTGATTTAAACGATGATATGCTTACGGTTGAGCCTTCAAAGATTCTGCTTGCAGGTCCAAAAGAAGTGCTTGACAAGACTGACAGCGTAAAGCTTGAGTCAATCGATTTTGCAACACTTTCAAACGAGCGTTATGAGTACGATACGCAGGGAATAAACATCCCGAGTGACTGCAAAAATATCAGTAACTCAACCTCCGCAAAGCTCGTACTTGACCTCAGCGGCCTGTCCAAGAAAACCTTTGCCGTTGATTCATTTAAAGTAAGCGGTCTTTCTTCAAAATACAAAGCCGATGTAACACAGACAAGTATGAATGTTACCGTAATTGGCAGTGAAAAGGAACTTAAAAGCCTTAAAAGCTCAGATATTGAAGGCGTAATTGACACCTCGGATCAGAGCGGAACAGTAGGCTCGGTTCAGATGCCTGTTACTTTCAAACTCAGCGGTACTGACACCTGTTGGGTAAGCGGAAGCTACAAGGCAAATATCACAATCAGCGAAAAATAACCCATAAAAACCGCAGGCATTTTGATGTCTGCGGTTTAGTTTATTTGTATTTTAATTACATTCTGATTCGATTTGAACTGCCTCGCCTTACAAAAGCTTTGTTCATATCGTCAGTATTGTGATATCTCACACTCTGTACAAGACCAAGACTAATGAGCGTACTCAAAGCCGAAGTACCTCCCGAACTGAACAGGGGAAGGGTTATTCCGACTACGGGAAGAAATCCAAGCACCATTCCTATATTTACAATTGTTTGCGACGCTATCATTGAAAACACACCGTAACAGATATACTTGCCTTCAAATTCACTTGAATTTTTTGCATTCAAAATCACTTTTAATATAATAAAAAACAAAATCAACAAAAGCGCCATGCATCCGACAAATCCGAGTTCCTCTCCTGCAACGGTAAAGATAAAATCGTTTTCCTGTTCGGGGACGATTGAATGTTCAACACGCTGTCCGTTAAAAAGTCCGCTTCCGAAAGCTTCGCCGCTTGCAATTGAAACCTTACCCTGATACTGTTGCCAACCGTAATTTGTAAGTGCATTCCCGTCAAGGTCAAACAAAGCAAGAACCCTGTTGCGATGTTCTTCATTCATAAACATATTCCATATAATCGGAATTGCACACACAAGCAATGCTCCGAAAATGACAAAATATCTCAGTTGAACACCTGCCGCAAATGTCATAACCAAAAACATAAGCGCAAATATAAGAACCGTACCGTCATCACCCTGAATATGAATAATTGCCATTGGTATCATTGCATGAAGTGCAAGAAAAAGTACTCCCGAAAACTTTTCAATCATTTTCTTTTCTCTCAGCCATGACAAATGCTTTGAAAAAGTTATGATAAAACAGATTTTTATAAACTCAGATGGCTGAATTGTAAATCCGCCCGGAAGATTAATCCATGCCGTATCGTCTGTTCCGCTAACCTGAACTCCGAACACAAACACAAGTCCGGCAAGAACTATTCCCACTATTGCGGCAATGTGCCATTTTCGTATAAGAAATCTGTAATCGGCAATTGATATAAACACCGATGCTGCAAGACCGACAGACACAGCGATAATCTGAGTTCTTAGATAACTGTATTCGCCCGACCGTTGCATACTCGCAATCAAAAGAAAACTGTAAGCAACAGCGATCAAGGTCAACAGCCACAACACTGCGTCACACTGTCTGAAATATTCATAAATATTTGTAATAACTTTTTTCACGCAAAACAACCTTTGAAATTAATTTTACCTTATAATTATATTAAATTACGCTCTCAATATCAAGTATAATTTCAATACAGAATAATACAAGTTTCGCATTTTGTTATAATAATAAAAACATGAATTTGATTCGGAGGTATATTATGTTATCTGATATCGAAATTGCTCAGAGTGCAGAATTAAAGCCTATTGCAGAAATTGCAAATCAGCTTGGGATTTCTGCTGATGAGCTTGAGTTTTACGGAAAGTACAAAGCAAAGCTTTCTGATGAACTTGCAGACCGTGTAAAGGACAATCCTGACGGAAAGCTCATCCTCGTAACAGCAATCAACCCAACACCGGCAGGCGAGGGCAAAACCACCACTTCTGCAGGTCTTGGTCAGGCAATGGCTAAAATCGGTAAAAAGGCAATCATCGCACTCCGTGAACCGTCGCTTGGTCCTGTATTCGGAATTAAGGGCGGTGCAGCAGGAGGCGGTTATGCACAGGTTCTTCCGATGGAGGACATCAACCTTCATTTCACAGGTGATATGCACGCAATTACAGCAGCCAACAACCTTTGTTGCGCAATGCTTGACAACCATATTCAGCAGGGCAACACACTCGGCATTGATCCGAGAAGAATTCTCTTCAAGCGTTGTCTTGATATGAATGACCGTGCATTAAGAAATATCACAATCGGTCTTGGCGGTAAGGTGAACGGTGTTCCGAGGGAAGATCACTTCATCATTACAGTTGCATCGGAAGTTATGGCAATTCTCTGTCTTGCAAATGATATCTCCGACCTTAAAGAAAGACTCGGCAACATTCTTGTTGCATACACATACAGCGGTGAACCCGTTTATGCCAAAGATTTGAAAGCAGAGGGAGCAATGACTGCACTTCTCAAGGATGCAATCAAACCTAACCTTGTTCAGACGCTTGAGGGTACTCCTGCAATTATGCACGGCGGACCTTTTGCAAATATCGCTCACGGCTGTAACAGCATAAGAGCAACAAAGCTTGCATTAAAGCTTGCCGATTACTGCATTACAGAGGCTGGTTTCGGCTCGGATCTCGGTG
>ERZ779947.227-NODE-227-length-8506-cov-2.43557_pt1 | contig 8506 bp, 8 predicted proteins | sample MGYA00511542_ERZ779947 | MGnify/ENA primary metagenome ERZ779947 (study PRJEB29588, sample SAMEA2150909) | human gut metagenome | biome: human gut; feature: human-associated habitat; material: faeces | place: Denmark | collected 2008/2010 ... | reverse complement strand
AAAACAGCTGCGAAGCCAAGGCTTAATAGTGATAAGGTACTATTTAGCATTGCGAGGGGCAGAGAACGGTGTGACCGCAATGGTCACGCCGTTTTTCTGCGTCCAGGGGTAGATTTCGCAACAACAAGCTCGGAAACCACAGGAATCTCTACGTCATCCACGAAGTTGAAATAGATTTTCACCTTCTGTACCCGCTTGCCGCTGGATTTGTCCGGCGCAAACACCTCAATCTTCTTGATATATTCATTGACTATCGTAGGTGTCAATTCCGGCACATCCACATACTTCTGGGTCAGGGCGACAAAGGCGTCTACATCAGCACTCATAGTTTCCTGCGTTTCCAGCCATTCTTCCGTCACTTCAATTTCGAGTTTTAACCGTTCCTGTTCTGCCTCGTAATCGGCGGTCATTTTCTTGTACCGCTCCTTGCTCAGATCACCCAGGACAAAATCCTCATAAAGTCGGGACAGAAGAACATCCAGGTCAGCCAGCCGTTTCTTGGCCTGCTCCACTCGCTTCCGATCTTCTCGGATGTTGCGTTCCTGATCGGAGCGGCGGCATTGCAGCCATTCCTCTTGAAAACCCTCCACGTCCTGCCGAATATAGGCATTGACCGCACGGATGCGCTCCATCACCAGTTCCCGCAGTACATCTTCCCGGATATAGTGGGCAGAACAGGTGCCTCGACCGCTTTTGTAGCTGGAGCATACATAGTGGTCTTGCTTGCCGTCAAAGCTTTTGCAGGTAGCAAAGTGCAGCTTATTCCCACAATCGGGACAGAACAGAAGCCCGGAGAATAATCCCTGCCGTTCCGCCTTTGTGGGACGGCGTTTGTTTTTTCGCAGCTCCTGCACCCTGTCCCACTGAGCCTGAGAAACGATTGCTTCCTGCGTATCAGGGAAGATACACATATCTTCGATGGCATTGGGAATCCGCTTCTTCAGCTTATAGGACTTGGAATAGGTCTTGAAATTGCAGGTACAGCCGGTGTACTCCATCCGTTCCAGAATACCCGCAACCGATTGACCAATCCAATGGTAAGGGCGCTCCGGCATTTTCTTACGCTTTTTCGGGTCAGGATGATTTTCCGACTGTTTGGCATACAGCGCCTTGGTAGTCAACACCTTATCCTTCTCCAGTATACGGGCAATCTGTTCCGGCCCCTTGCCGTCAATAGCCAGGTCAAAGATGCGCTTGACTACTGGGGCGGCATCCTCGTCAATGATCCAATGGTCTTTATCGGTAGGGTCAGTGCGATAACCATAGGGCGGTTTTCCCAGATGCTTTCCGCTGGTGCCTTTCTGCCGGAATACGACCCGGACTTTTTTGCTGGTGTCCCGTGGATACCATTCGTTGAACAAATTACGAATAGCAGCAAAGCCGTCGCTGTCGCCTCGTTCACTGTCCACACCATCATTGACAGCGACAAAGCGCACATCGTAGCTGGGGAAAATGATGTCCGTGTACTGTCCAACGGTCAGGTAATCTCGGCCAAACCTACTAAGATCCTTGACCAGCCAGCAACCGACAAGCCCCTGCTTAACCAGTGCAAAGCCTTCCTGCACGCCGGGACGGTCAAAATTGGTTCCCGTATATCCGTCATCCACCAGAATTTTCAGGTTGGTGTAGCCATGCTCGGCTGCGTACCGGGTTAAAAACTCTTTTTGATTCTGTATCGAATTTGATTCTCCATCCAGTGCATCCTCATTGCTGAGGCGGCAGTACAGGATGGTGATTTTCTGCTGATCCAACATAGCGTCCTCCTTTACGGTTGGGTCAGCTGACAGAATCGGTGTGCATGGTGATATTGTAGCATGAATTTGAGTCTGTGTCATGAACAAAGCGCCTCCTTATCCGAGAAAATGAGCCGTTTTACCTTGTGGGTAAGCGGCTCATTCCCGTCACATACAGTCTCCAGCAGATACCAGGTATTTCCGATTTTTCGTTCTACCGTACCTGTAAAAGGGTTCATTCGGTTTTCCCAGCGTTTCCGGCATTCTTCCAGAAAATCAATCGGCGGTTCAAAAATCAGGTCAAAGCAGGATTCAATATCGATTTCGGCACAAGCGTTAATCAGCTTTTCCGAAGGAGAATCATCGAGCACCAACTTATTGAGTTTTGTTGTCAGATTGGTCATAAGCAAAAATTCCTTTCTGTTAAAGTTCTATATCTTGCGACTTGCGGCGGGAAGGTTGATCGTGCTGCCTTGTTTGCCGGGTACGGGTCAAAATGGCATCAAGAAAAGCCCGCACCTTTTCGGGTGCGAGCTTGACAGCGTCCAGATATGGCTGGACTTCCTTTTTCAGTTCTTGGTACTTGTCATAAATCTTTTCATATCGCTGTTTCCAGACAGCGGCACTTTTTTGTGCGCTTTGCAGTTTTTCTTCCAAACGGCTGTTTTCCGCTTTGGCAAGAATCCCGTTGACCGCATAATCCTTGAGTGTGCTGCACTCGGATGGGGTCAGAGTGATATTGCCGGTGATCGTCTTTTTCCCCATGGAGCGGATTTCCTGTACCGTCAGGGCGGCAGTACGCTGTTCTTTGGTCTGCTTTTGCAGGGATTGCAGCTCCTTCTGCTTTTTCTCAACGGCAGCCTGTGCGGTGCCCAGCGCCTGTTCTGTCTGAGCGATTTGAGCGGTCATAGCCTCCAGACGCTGCTGCTCCTGTGCCATCTTGAACTGGGTCACAGTCAGATGTTCCTCGGTACTGCCACGCTCTCCACGCTCCACATCGGTATATCCGGCAGCTTTCATATAGTTGAAGAAATCGTCTTGCAGGACACTGTACGATGTTCGCAGGACTTTCTTGCCCTTGGCGGTCAGAAGCGGATTGCCCTGCTCATCCAGAACTACCTTGGATTCCCACTTTTTGCTCCGGCTGACCTGCATGATCGTTTCCTTGACTGTACCCACAAGGGACTTATCCTTGCACCGCTTCGACCAGAGAATCTGTTTCTCCACCACCGGGACATACACCACATGAAGGTGGTAGTGGTATACATCCTGCCCCAGAGCTTCCGACATAGCCCGGTTGCGCTCATCAGCGTGCATGACAGCAGAGAGGATGTACTGCTCACCGCCCACAATCTCCACGGCTGCTTTGTATGCGTCGGTGTAGAATTGCTTGGCATATTCGTAGCCGCCGTGATTGTGGAAGTAAGCGGAGTTCACATCAAAAATTAGTTCCCCGTATTTCACCGCATCGGCTTTCAGGCCACGGGTGGAGATAATCCCATCAGCAATCAACTGATCGAACATAGCGGCATAGCTGTCGGTGGGAGCTTTGAAGTGAATATTCCGGTAGGTCTGGGTGGTATCAATATCCTGGTTGGAGTAGCTGTCCTTTTCTCGTTCGTTATGCTCCTGAACTTTCGCCACATCATCAAGTGTAGGCAAGTCCTGGTTGCGGGCAAAGGTACGGTCGATTCCGTCGTTTCTGGCCATAAAAATTAGCTCCTTTCTGTTGTGCGGTAGACGGCTCAGGGACGGGGATGCACTTCCTGCGGGAAGTGTAATAACCCACTATGACACTTTCATCCCAGAGGGCTGCAAAGTGCCGTGGGCTCTCCGAGGGGGAATGCGGCATCTGCGGATGCCTTGCCGCCTTTAGAGGCTTGTGTGTGGCACCCAAATCCTCAAAAGGCGGTGTGACCGACAGTCTCTCCGCACTCTTGATTGCTTCAATTCTGCCGCTCACAGGCAGAGCAGATTTTGCAAATCCACTCTGCCATCCATCTCCAAATCTGCGGATTTTTCGATGGTGGCGGGAGATACGACGGGTAAGAACGGCGGGCATCATGTGTCCCTCCGTTTCTGCCATACGAGATCATAGCCAAGGGCATCGGCAAGCTGTACTGCCTCCACATACCGCAGAGACTCTCGCTGGAGCTTGTTGGACAGATTGGAAACGCTGTCGCTCCAGCTGTAATCCTCAGAAAGCCGGTCAACGACTTCCTGCATCGTGTAGCCGGAACGCACGATGTACGACTTGATTTCATTTCTCAAATTGGATTTCATAGAAAGTACCTCATTCTTTAGTAAAATTTGTTTGTCGTGGAGCATACACGCTGCACGACTCGGCAAACATGGATAACATTCAAAAAATCGCTCAGAATGGTGTCTATGAAGAACTGTCCGCAACAGTACCCCACCGACTTTGCCATTAGGTGGGCTTGCAAGCGAAACCGTGAAAATAGCCACCTTCCCGCATACCACCATCATCGTTCTGTAAATCACCGAATAATGATTTGTGTTCTAATTATGGTAGTGTTTTTCACCGTTTGCACAACCATTGATTGGGCATAGCCAATTTTAATGCCCAGCCGAGCTATCAAATATAAAAATGAACTTCGATTTTTTGCGTTCGTGCGTTCCTTCGTTCCAAAGGCTGCACCCGATTAGGAACACATGAACGCACGAACAGAAAGTTTTGATGTTCCGTTACAACTCCATAGGCGAGAGCAGAACATAAATGCCCATATATCCCCGGCACCGTTTTCCACCGCCGATGTGTAGATTGTTGACCGGCTCCAAATGGTAGCGTTCAGCATTCTGGCTGAGCTGGTTTGCGAAGCTCTTTGGTGACAGTGGGTTTTCGGCGTTGTCCTCACACCACCGCTTATAGGCTGCATACAGATTTTTGGTGCTGGCTTCATAATCGGCCTTGAATGCCACATAACCCTCAGAATCGAGAAAGTCCAGAATGTTGTTGGCATCCCGAACTGCGGAAGTGATATTGTCCTTGGCTCTCTGGCTGATGGTAAAGTGATAGTGATTGGCGATCAGCCGCCGCAATCCCTCCAGCATCCAGAGGAAGATTCCCTCTTTTTCGGCAATCAATTTCTCAGCAAGAAACGGGTCATCAAACCGATCCACAGGCTTATCTTTGGTGGTCAGAATGATCTGACGGCGAAAGAAACCGTCGCTGCGGTCGTGAAGTGCAGTCAATACCCCGTTACCGAAACAGAGGAAGCGTACATAAAGCAGTCCCTGATAGCTTTGTTCTTTCTTCCGCTCCAAATCCATCCGCAATTCTGCTGTTACAATGGATTTTACATAGTTGGTTTTGGTCAAGGCGTTCATGTCCAGATCATCGTCCACCATCAGCAGCTTGCCCTCCAGGTCGGCTCTGGCAAACCGATTAGTTTCTACTTTTTGGATGGAAGTGGTATTCATGTTGAGCCCGAAAATGGTGTTCATCACCACACCGATGCGGCTTTTGCCCTCACCGCCCTTGCCGATCAGCATGAGCATTTTCTGTCCTTTGGTGGATGGAATCAGGCAGTAGCCCAGATACTCCTGCAAGGCGGGAATATCCTCCGGCTCCAGCAGTTCCGAAAGGAAGCGCAGCCAGTGTTCCGGTGCCGGAGCATCAGCCCGATAGGATACCGACAGACGGTTGCTGCAATACTCTTTTTCCTCTGTAAACGTGCCATCCAGAAAATAAGTGCCATTCGCCACATGGATGCGGTCACATTGCAGGGGCAACGGGTCTGCGTATGCCGCCAGCTTCAATGTCTTGAGCACCTGCTCCACCGTCTGTGCGACCTTGTCATGCAGCCAGGGCGAGATTTCCTCATAAATCGTTCTCTTCAATTTGCTTTCATCCGGCAACGGGCCATCCACAGTATAAAAGTGGTCATTGATGCAGCGCATCGGATGCCGGGACAGGAAATCCCGGCAGTATTCCGGTTCAACAATTTTCCCCTTATCATCGATCCAAATAGGGTTGTTCATGGTATCGCTCCTCTCTCAGACGGGCCTGTAATTTGCGGATGTATCCGTTTGCCGTTAGATTACTCACGGTTTCGCCTCGTTCATAGGAATCGCCTTGCAGCAGGATGTCCAGCTGATACTCTGCCCATGGCAGACGGTGGCAGGCTTCCACAAACCGCTCGTCCAGCACATCTTCCGGCGTTTGTGGTGCATACCGTTTTTTCCAATCCAGGAGCAATCGCCGATACTCGTTCAAAACAGAAAAGCACAGCCGCTCGTTTTCACGAAGCCGCTGTGCTCTGGTTTTGTGTTCCTTTTCCCGTCGAATGGCTTCCGGCAAGGGCTTGTCCGGCGCAAGGTGAAAGTCCGATGCCAGTTTTCGGGCCGCATCATACAGCCGAAGGTCAAACAGCTTGGCGGTCAGGTCGATCACATCTCCGTGTTCCCCACAGGCGAAACAGTGGTAGTGGTCATCCGACACATATAAGCTCGGATGACGGTCATTGTGGAACGGACACAGTGCCATGCCATGGTGGTTGACGTCGATTCCATACGTCTGCGCTACTTCTTGTGTGTTGATATTGGCTTTCACCACTTCAAACAGATTCATACCGATTCCCTCCATTTCCTTTTTGATGGGGTGGTTTTCTCACCCCTCTGTATAGGTTATGGGGAAAACCGAAAAAAACAGGCTAATGGCATGACAAGCTGTTTTCAAAAAACATGACAAGGCCTTTGTTGTGTGCTATTATGAAAATAGAAAAACATGACAGGAGGGAGAAGATGGATCAGATTATCAACCATGCCGTTTTATCTCTGGATTTCTGGCAGGACACCGTAACCTATGAGGGGTGTACGATGCCCACAGGAACCATTGGCTGCGAGGTGCTGAACATCCCGGACAGTACCATTGAAAAGCTGGATGCTCCCTGCAATGTGCTGAACCAACTGCTTCAGGGGATGAACACCGGTTCCGTGGATATGGAGCTGCTGCCGCAGGTGCAGCAAGCCGCTGGCGAGATCATCTCCTTTTTGCAGGTTACACCGCCCTTTTCCCGTCTGAATCGAAGCTATTTTGAGCAAAAACTTGCAGCCATATTTTCCGAAGAATATATGGAGGACGCCAAAGCCTATTTGCAGCTCTCTCATCAGGAGCAGTTGATCTGTGCCTTGACTGGTCAGCACAGCAAGGCAACCATGCTCGTCCGAATAGTGCAGGTGCTGGGGCATTTGAGTTATTCTCTGGGGCAGTACAAGGAAGCCTTGACAAAATTTGCAGAGCGGTTGAATGAACCAGGCTATGACCGTACCCCGGATGGTTATGCAGCAATGTTCGGGCAGTTCTTCAAAGGTGAGCCAACTCTGTCGCTGGATAACCCGGCCTGGATGACCCTGACCAATGCTTCGGTGCAGTATCCGCTTTTCGGCCCGGAAAGACGGAGCCGCAGCTGGTCAAGCGGATGCACTATGTCTCCTTTGTGGGAATGTTCCGTTCTGATTTGTTTGAGGGGCTTTGTGTGGGCCATGCACCCAAGAAATGCCCCATCTGCGGCAGATGGTTTCTCACCATTGACGCACGGCATACCAAATACTGCGGCGGTCTGACCCCCGGCGACCAGCAGGGACGGACGTGCCGACAAATCGGCAATCTGAGAGGCCGGGAGCAGCGGGAGCTTGCAGATGATCATCCGATAAAGGCTATTTATACCCGCCGTATGAACACCATTTTGCAAAGCACCCGCCGTGGAAAGCTGGATAAAGAAACGGCAGCAGCTATGAAGAAGCTGGCAAAAGATAAGATGTTCCGTGCGCTTTCAGATCAGCGCTATGCCAGCACTGTCTACGAGCAGGAAATGACCCAGGATGCACTTTTAGAAGCAGTAAAAAAGAAATAAGCAAAGAAATAAGCAGCGAAACATCCGAAAGGTGGTGAGGGAAAATGGATACAGCGTGGACATGGGAGCTGTCCGACCACTGTGCCAAATACAGTTTTCTGACGGAATCCAAGGGCTTAACCATGCGGGAAGTGGAACGCATCTTTCAGCTTGACCCGGAACCGCCTGTTCTGGAAAATATGAACGACTACATCATTGAGGCTGTGCGGAGCCGAGAATTGCGCTGGTTCTCCTTTTTCCTGCACTGCTATGAAAATCGGCTTAATGGTCGTGTTCGCCGTTTCCTGCTGCGGGAGGGGCTGGATCGCTATGACCCAGAACGCTTTTTGGACTACAAAATGGGATGTGTGCTTGCCATGTTGGACTGTCTCCGGGGATACGATCCCGCACAAGGGGCAGATTTTCTGACCTATGCCCATCATTTTATCGGGAATGCCCTTTTGACCTGCCGGATGCAGGAGGAGGCCGGTTCCTTTGAAAATGTGGATGAGTACAAAGCTGTGCGTGGGATTGCTTGGCTCTACAATCAATCCGGTCAGTCTGAACAGGCGGCAATCCAGAAATATGCCCAGAAAAACGGTTGTACCGAGGAAACCGCAGCAAAGTTTTTGGCATTGGCCAAACAAAATCGAAGCCGGGTTCCGTTTTATCAGACCATTCAGGAGGCGGACAGCGAAGAAACCGGCGAGGAGGTGGCCGTAGATGACAGCTGGAATTATACCGATATTCTCTGGAATGGCGCTCAGGCTGAGAAGATCCAGAGGGCCTTTGAAAAGCTGAATTTCCGGGAGCAGACGCTGCTGGAAAAACGGCTGGCCCTCTGTATGACCTGTGGACGGGTCAGCTCATGGAAGAACCGCCCCACCTTTGAAGAGCTGGCGGTCTTGTTTGAGGGCA
>ERZ779947.225-NODE-225-length-8518-cov-1.83505_pt1 | contig 8518 bp, 7 predicted proteins | sample MGYA00511542_ERZ779947 | MGnify/ENA primary metagenome ERZ779947 (study PRJEB29588, sample SAMEA2150909) | human gut metagenome | biome: human gut; feature: human-associated habitat; material: faeces | place: Denmark | collected 2008/2010 ... | reverse complement strand
TTTCAATAGTTATGTTTCTTTCTTACAATATCTGTTGTAAGAAAGAAATGCAGTTATGGTATGAATAATTTTATGCAAGAAAAATATTAGTTTGTAGGCACCGCGATATTAGTTCGTAGGCATCGTGATATTAGTTTTTCGCAGGAAAAAAATAGTTTATTGCATAGTTTGAGAATAAAAATGTATATTTGCGAAAACTAACTTTTTAAACGTTATGAGTACAATCTTGCAATTAGCTCCACAAAATGTGTGGAAGCATTTCTATTCGCTGACTCAAATTCCCCGTCCGTCCGGACACATGGAGAAGATAACCGAGTTTCTTGTTAACTTTGGAAAAGGCTTAGGTTTAGAATCATTTGTCGATGAAGTAGGCAATGTTATCATTCGTAAAGCTGCTACTCCGGGTATGGAAAACCGCAAAGGCGTCATTCTTCAGGCGCACATGGATATGGTGCCACAGAAGAACAATGATACTGTTCACGATTTTACAAAAGACCCTATTGAAACCTATGTGGATGGTGACTGGGTGAAAGCCCGGGGCACAACGCTGGGTGCCGATAATGGGCTGGGCGTTGCAGCCATTATGGCAGTGCTTGAGGATAGCAGCTTGAAGCATGGGCCATTGGAAGCCTTGATTACGAAGGATGAAGAGACGGGTATGTATGGTGCTTTCGGCTTGAAGCCCGGCACGCTGAAAGGTGAAATCCTGCTGAATCTTGACTCGGAAGATGAAGGCGAGCTGTATATCGGCTGTGCCGGTGGCATCGACCTGACAGCTACGCTGGAGTATCAGGAAGAGACAGCTCCGGCTGATTTCGTGGCCCGTAAGATTACGCTGAAAGGCTTGCGTGGCGGACATTCCGGTTTGGAAATCAACCAGGGACGTGGAAACGCCAATAAGTTGCTGGCTCGCGTGGTGCACGATGTTCTGATAGAGTTTGATTCTCAGTTGGCTGGATTTGAGGGCGGAAATATGCGTAATGCTATTCCTCGTGAAGCGCATGCCGTATTGGTGTTCAATCCTGAGGATACGGAAGGACTGGAAGATTATATCAAGGAATATGAAGCGCAGATTAATGCGGAATATGCTCCTATTGAAAGTGGCATTACACTGACGATAGAAGCGGTTGACCTGTCGGCACATATTGTACCTGTAGAAATTCAGGATAATATGATTAGTGCGCTGATGGCTTGTCAGGATGGTGTGATGCGTATGATTCCAACTGTGCCCGATACGGTGGAAACATCTTCTAATCTGGCTATTGTTATAATAGGTGGAGGCAAGGCGGAAGTGCGTATTCTGGCTCGCAGCTCTTGCGATACGATGAAAGAGTTCCTGGCGGACAGTCTGACGGCTTGTTTTGCTATGGCAGGCATGAAGGTGGAACTGAGCGGAGGTTATTCCGGTTGGCAACCCAATGTGGATTCTCCTATTTTGCACGCTATGAAGTTGTCTTATAAGCAACAATTTGGAGTAGAACCGGCAGTGAAAGTGATTCATGCAGGTTTGGAATGTGGTATTATTGGCGCTAATTGTCCGGGGCTGGATATGATTTCCTTCGGACCTACGTTACGCTCTCCGCACTCACCGGATGAACGCGCTTTGATTCCTACGGTTCCTAAGTTTTATGACTTCTTGGTTGCTACGCTGGAACAGACACCGGAAAAGTAATAGGTGCATTTCTTAAATAAATAAGGGGCGGGGAGAAATTTTAAACTTTCTCCCCGCTTTTATTATATCAAAAAAGAGTGAGGCCATCCCCCACTGGGGACAGCCTCACACAACAACATTTTACTTTTCACGATGGTGAAAAAAAAGGACTATTCTTCACAGAGTAGTTGTTTTGTAAAAAAAAGTATGCCCCGAAGGACATACTCTTTTTATTTAGTATCTAACAATCTTTATTTAGTACCAGGAGTTCCTGAGTTAGGCTCTACAGTTACTTCATAAACATTGATCAGAGTCTTCCACTTGTAGCCGTATTCAACCGGGATGAACAGCTTGTATGCCTTGTTAACCGGAGTACCGCTATAGTTGTAATAAGTAAGAACGTCTCTAATCAACTTGCCATCACCATTGATGTCTTTATTCTTTTCAAACTTGATTTCAACGTTTGCAGGCAAGCTACCTTGAGTGTAACCTTCTGACGGTTCGAGATTACCACCTTCAGGTTTCAAGTTAGTCTTGATCTTAGTAACATCCAAAGTTACACCATCAGGCATCAATGGCCAACCAGCTTCTCTTACCTGGAAGAAGTCATACAATTCTTTCGGCAGACCAGTTGTATTAGCTACAATCTGATTGTTGTCATTCCAAGAATAGTAAGTGAATGCGTCAGTTACATCAATTGTACTACCTAAGTTCTGAGCATCGATGAAGTTCTCAATTTTACCCTTCTTAACTGTCAACGGTTCGATGATGTTAGCTTCGTATGCCTTAACTGTAGCTACATTCTTGCCATTACCGCAGATGTCAGCAACCAAGTTAATAGGAACGATCTTACCAACTAATGCCTTAGCAGCTTCTGTCGGCTGGTTAGTGAAGTCTGCAACATCATGATCAGGATCTGCTTCTTCTAACTTAATGTTATAAGTCATTTCAGTCGGATTCAACAGATTACCTACGTGGTTTACGATAGTTGCAGCCACTTCACCGTCGAGACGCAATACTGTATCGTCGTTAGTTAACGTAGCAGTATACTTACTACCATCTTTCTTGGTATACGTGTAGTTAGCAAGTCTTGCTTTGTCAAATACAAATCTTACACCTAAGTCGTTGTAATAAATACCATTAGCATTTACTCCACCGAAAGCAGGATAGAAGAACTGTTTGCCAGATACATTCTTATCTGTGTAATATACTACACCAGCAGCACCTTCAGTCGGCTTCTTATATTGGTCATTCAAGAAACCATTCAACAAGTCGGTATAGATATTACATGTTGGGTTAGGCTTGTTATCTGGAGTAGTATTCCATGCCGGGTTAGATTCCTTAGAACCATAAACAATCGGGTTGATGTTGAATACTTCATATACCTTGTCACCCTTCCAGTAAGTACCCATATGGCCCCAAACTCCCAGAGCAGGCATGTATACAGTTCTTGTCAAAGTGATTGTGATATCAGCATTGATACCCTTAGGATCTTTGTAAGTAACAGTTTTAGTAAATTTCTTTTCTTGCTGTCCAGGCCAGAATGCACCAAGAGTAGCTTCATCCAATGTCCACAGGATATTGTGAGATTCAACACCTTCTTCAGGATTTGGAACATCTACAGCAACACCATCACCAGCACCTTCTACAAATAGAGTATAGATAGAATGGAATTCATTCTTAGTCATACCACCTTCTTTAGCCTTATGATAAATCAATGTATTCATCATTTCTGTGTTAACGCGGTTTTCAACAGCGCAACTGAACAGAACAGGGTCAAAGGCAACAGGCAGAGTCTTACCTTCCATAGTCCATTTAACTTTGATATAACGTTGAGCAATCAAAGCATTACCATTCAAAGAGTCAATCAAAGTAACACAAACGATAGGTTCACGACCTACAGCTGGGATATTGTAAACCTTAGATGTCATCATACCATTGATCGGAGAATCAATCGTAGCAAACTTCTGCTGGTCAGTCTCATTAGTGTTATCACCTTGAGGGATGTAAGCTTTATTAGCTAGACGGAAACGGAATGTTAAACCATATTCTTTATAGTTATCCAAACCTTCGTGAGCTTTATGATCAGCTGCACCTGCATCAGTTACGCAAACCTTAACCAATTTCTTCAAGTCAAGAGGTTTGTCATAAGCTTGATAAACGTCAATAAGCTTATTTGCATCAGATCTATACAGACACAGTCATGGTAGTGAACATAGAAATCACCCTTACCATCATTCTGGATTTCGTCAGCGAAGTTACCAGTAGTCGGTTTGCTGTAATCTGTTCTCATGTTCGTAAGGTAAGGTACTTTGATAAGTTCCTCGATACGAGCATATTCAGAGTTTACATAAACACCGTCAATTGTACCTGCAGCAACATCCTTAGCTTCATCTTCTGTATAGTTAGCTTCTGCAATAGGAGCTTTCAGAGATGCCATATAGAATGTTTCCTTAGAACCTGTTGGGTTAACAGTGTTAAGCTGTGTAGTCAAGAAGCTCTTTTCTTTCTTGAAGGTTACTTCCAATACACCGTCTTTATCAATGTTGTAGTTGGTAACTTCAATAGGTTTATTGTTTGTGATAGCAACACCAGCAGCATTTCTGGTTATGATGTTCTCAGACTTGATACCGTCAAATGAAGGCAACTTAATGTCTTGAGTGCTTACACCTACACTAGGACTTACATGGAAGTAAGCTTTATTCGTTTCTGTAGAGATGTAACGAGTAGCACTGCCATTACCAACGTGGTCAAGAACTGTACCAGCATGTTCAGTTGGATTATTATGGTCAGCTACTACCTGATAGCTCTGCGGAGTATATTGCAAAGTAGTGAAAGTGATAGCAGCGATACCGTTAATATGAGTAGTCGGAATTACAGCCAGACTAGTCAAACGGTGTCCGATCAACTTAACTACTTCGTCAGTCAAAGCTTGAACCTTTGTAGACAAAGCTTGCAATTTCTCGTCAGTAACGAAATCAGCTTGCAGTTCTTTCTTCAGTTCAGCAACTTTTGCAGTTACGTCTTCCAAAGAAGCCAGCTTGTCGATTTGTTTTTGCAGATCAGACTGTGCTTTTTCCAAAGCAGCCTTCAATGCTTCAATCTCTGTAGATGAACCACCCTGTCCGGCTTTGTCCAAAGCTTCCTGAGCTTTAGTCAGCGCTTCTTCCGCTTTTGTCTTTGCAGCAGCAGCGTCAGCTTTTGCTCCATTGATGGAAGTCTCCAAAGCAGTAACCTTAGAGTTCAATTCATCAAGTGAGGCTTTTTTGTCCAGTTGTCCCTGTAGGTCTTTGATGTCGTCATCGTAGTCCTTACAAGACGTGAACGTTCCTGTAGAACCTGCTATTAAAGCTCCAAACAGGATTGCACTTAGAAATTTTTTGTTCATAATAAAAAAACTTTAAATTTATAAATTTAAAAAAATAAAGAATAATAAAACCTCACCTATTTAAAACCGTTACTTTATAGGTAATAAAATCTCGTTAAATCCGTTAACATTCAAAGAATTATGGTCGTAGGAGGGCTATTTGGTGGGAGATGAGAAAATGTATCAGTATGAATATGCGAGAGAAAAAGGCAGTTCCTAAAAGGAGACATGGAAAATGAAGAAAAGGAGAATTTAAAGAAGAAAAGAGGGGCAAATTAAAGCGTAACATATTGATTATTATTACACTGTAAAAATTAAAGCATTTCGTATAAAGCCAAGTCTTTCCCTTCCTCAAAGTCTTCTTTGAAGAATCTAAATATTATGCGACAATATTAAGCCATATTATAAAGAGGAATTACACCTTTTATACCAAATATCCGCCGCTTTTTACAAAAGAAATTACTATCCGATTAGCTTCATCTATCTTCTTATTACTAAAAGGCTTCAGATAAGTTTCTGTAACTGCAATGGACGAATGTCCCATTGCTTCAGAGATGATTCCAGGATGAATTTCACAGTGATAAGCCATTGTAGCCCAGGTATGGCGGGCAGCATAAGTACTGAGAGCAGATTTCATTCCAATAGATTGTTTAAGACTAGACAAACGCCGGTTAAAGCCTCTCAAAGCAGACTGGTATTCCCGGTATGCAGCCTCTGAACCTTCCTCACTCTGCAGAATGGGGAACAGATAAGGTGAATCCATATTCCTATCAGCTACCAGACGCACCAACTGCATAACTTCAGGGGTAAGCATCACTGTCAAAGCCCGTCCGGTTTTACGACGACGGTAAGACAAGATATTGCCCTGCAGATCTCTCTTGTGCAGATAAGCCAGATCGACAAACGGAATACCGCGCAACATAAACATAAGAACAAAGAATACCTTTGTTTGCTGATTCTTAGATAAATAATCTGTCTCTTGTATGCTCATTTCCGTTTGACGAACCAAGTAGCTTATATCTGATGTCTCCAATGATTTCTTTCTATCCGCACGCGTACCCGTATAAACATGTTCAAACAGTCTTGGTATATATCGGGCACATTTCATATCAACAGCCCGGTGGTAGACAGAGCGTATTGTTTTTATATAGGTGGAAACCGTATTCCAGCTACAGTTCCGCTGCCTCAGATGGTTCTCAAACCGCTTCAGTATTACGGAATTTAATTTACGTAAGGGTAGTTCTTGATTGTTTACAAATGCAGAAAAAGCATTTAACGTAGCCTGATAGATATGCGCAGTTCCCCATCGGCTGTTTTCGCGAAGTTCCTCAATTATCATTGAGAACATCTTCTGTAAAGTAACTTCATTTCTATTCATTCCTAAATAATTTATATAATTTCATCGTGCAATATATATAAAATGAACATGAATATGAAATTCCGCTCTTTATAGAGAAGGGGAAAATGGCATTTAGAATTAGGTAGATTTCAGCCCATTTAAGCAATCTTGCATTTTGAGCCTACAAGGTTTCATCCCAAAGGAGAAAAGCGAAAATATGCAAGCGAAAGATAACCCATTAGTCCCCTCAATGTATTTTAAGTACGTCACGGGTATAAGGTAATTTATAAGTTACATATATACAAGAAAAACAAAATGTTTTTTCAATATGGCATTGTGTTTAACATTCACGCAAAATAGGCGAATTGACAGGAAAGCAAGATTTCTTCCTCCAGTCACAGCGATACATCTGTGTCTTTTCTGCTTCATCTGGTTTTATTACAACGGCTTTTAAGCTCTCTTACGTCATGTTGTATCTTTATAGAGAAGCCCCAAAAAGAGATTTGTTTGGGGAAAAGCAAAAAGAGGCGATATTCGTAAAAGATCGCCTCTTTCTATATTAAGTCATTCTGAACATGTCACAGACAATCTCCGCCGAAGTGCAATCAGAACATTTTTCCGTGCAAAGTCATTTATATTTCTAAAAGTGGTTTTTTGCTTCAACTTATCAAACCCTATGATTGGGATCAGCTTTGCAATACACTCATCCGCAAATGAGTTGGAAACAACATTCACACCTTCAAAATCCAAAATAACACACTCAGCGGATTCGATAGTTGCTATCAAATCCTGACGAGCCTTTTCACCCAAAACTCGGGTTCCAAGGTTTTCACCGAATGATATAAATTTGAATACTGTCGTTTTCATATTACAAAGAACTTCTTCCAATTTAATAACAAGGGAGAGGAAGATTCTTATCATCCTATCCCATTTTATCCTGCAGTTCTCTAATTACATCGTTCACAATATATAGGTCACCCATTAAATACAGTCCTGTTTCAGGATCATGCAACCGTTCGCAAGTGTCGGACTCATAAAAGATACCGAGGGCACGTTCGGAAGATATATTGAGGTGCTCACCCAGCAGCACAATGATACGTCCTATTTTGTTCCAGAGGAGAAGGTCACTTATCATAACTTACCTCCTTTCTGTGAAATACTTAGGGGCAAACATTCTTTGAAGTGCAGACATTCGTCAATGAGGCGCTGGTTAAGCAAGCACATTTGGTTATTGGGCTGATGCTGTGCCAACTGTTCGAGAGCTATTTCGGCGGGCATAGTTCCCGCTATATAACTTTCCACAGTATCTACTACCCGATCGTTTGCTACGCCTCCTTCCACGAAGTCGTATTCCTGCCAAGGTCTCAATCCTTTGCGGCTATGTACGATGAAGTCGAGCCAGTCGCGATTATAGGTTTCGAAATGCAGGCAACGATAGACTTGACGGATACGTTCCATATCCATCTCATAGATGTTAAGGTAGGGAGTACCTCGCAACAAGCGCAAGTTGACAATTTGCGCCCAGCGTTCGGCCTGGCTACGGAGAGTAGTAACGTAGAAGCCTTGCCCAAAGTCAAGGTCAGGACGCCCATAGGATGCCAGTGGCTTTCTTACGATGTCGGCTGCACCATGATAGACTAGAATGCTCATAGTTTGCCTCCTTTCATTGTTTTTCCCGCAACTTCCCAGTTGTGCAGGGTTTCGAGGGTGGTATCGGTTATATACTCACGGCTTTGAGTGTGCAGTAAATCATAGTAGGGGAGAATATACTCCTCTATCATGCCAATGCGTGCCATGCGGCGGTACATCTCGGTGGGGGATATACCTTTGCGACGGGCTGCAGCTTCGATGCACGAGGCGGCGAAAATCATTCGCAGTTGTTCGTCGGTCATTCGTTGCATACTTGTCATACTTCTTGTCTCCTTTCTTAGATTGCAAATATAATGCTTACTAACCAGACTTACCCCAATTCTGTTGAACAAAAAGTTGTTTCTCCTAGCAATTCCCTTAGAATACTCTTAAAAAACATGATCTTAGCAACAGAAAGCCAAGTAGTAAACTGACAAAGAAACATAATCTAATATTTAGAGAAGTTTTATAGGCAAGTAAGACTAAAAAAACACGCACCTGCTTCAGATAACTTATATAAAAAGAGTGAGGC
>ERZ779947.207-NODE-207-length-9180-cov-1.59058_pt1 | contig 9180 bp, 3 predicted proteins | sample MGYA00511542_ERZ779947 | MGnify/ENA primary metagenome ERZ779947 (study PRJEB29588, sample SAMEA2150909) | human gut metagenome | biome: human gut; feature: human-associated habitat; material: faeces | place: Denmark | collected 2008/2010 ... | reverse complement strand
TAATTTTGACGATAGCAAGAGGGAAATAAAAATGAAGGAATTTCACTGTAAATATCAGCATTTATGAATATAATGTATTGATATTGTGTAATGTAAGAAAAAAGAAGTGAGACAAGTAAAGGCAAAAGAATATATCCCGAGAAATATATACTTCTCGGTTAGATGAAAAATCCGACCATTTATCGAATAGATTTTTAGAAAATACTTGCGTATTCTTTCACGAATGAGATCACTTCTTGATTAGCATGGTCTATCTTTTGGTTTTGGAAAGGTTTTAAGTACGTTTCTGTAACCTTAATAGACGAGTGTCCCATCGCTTCCGAGATGATGCCCGGATGTATTTCACAATAATACGCCATTGTTGCCCAAGTATGCCTAATAGTATAGGAGCTTAGGTGAGCATTACTTTTCATATACCTATTTAATAAGGATAGTCGATGATTAAAGGCCCGTAATGCTGATTGATACTCATGATAGGCAGCCTCTGTACCTTCCGGACTAGACAGAAAAGGGAACAAATAGGGGGACTGTGCCTCTGCATTAGCCACTATACGTATCAATCTCATGGCTTCAGGAGTCAATTTAACAGTCAATGTACGCCCGGTTTTCCGTCTACGGTATTTTAAAACGTTGCCTTGAATATCGGTTTTACGCAAATATACTAAATCGACAAATGGAATTCCGCGCAACAAGAACATGAGAGCAAATATAATTTTCGTTCGCTGCAGTTCCAGAGGCAAGGTGGTATAGACAGGCATCTGTTCTGCTTCCTGTAGCAAATTCCCAATATCAGTGGCTTCCAGAGCTCTTCGTTGATCAGCACATACACTTGTATGCACATGCTTAAAAAGGCGTGGGATATACAGAGCATAACCATCGTCCACAGCTCGGTTATAAACAGCTCTTAATACTTTCATATAAGTAGAAACAGTATTCCAACTACATTTTCGTTGACGTAAATATATCTCAAAGCTTTTTAATAGGGTTGGATCTAATTTATTAAAAGGTATATCCCTATTATTATTAAATGTAGAAAAAGAGTTGCGGGCACTCCGATATACGTGCGCAGTGCCCCATTGCCCATTGGCTCGAAGCTCTTTAATAGTGGTGGATAGCATATCCAATAATAACTTTTGTTTCATAATAGAATCTTTTTTGAGTACATTTACTGTTTTTTTAGTGAATATCAGAAAAAAAACAGCTTTATTTGCACAATTATAGAAAATCAATTATATTTGCACGGTATTTTATGCCGTTACCTATAAAGTAACGGTCCAAAAACGGCGAAGATTAACGTATGAACTTTTATTATTCTTTATTTTTTAAATTTATAAATTTAAAGTTTTTTATTATGAACAAAAAATTTCTAAGTGCAATCCTGTTTGGAGCTTTAATGGTAGGCTTTACAGGAACGTTTACGTCTTGCAAGGACTACGATGACGACATTAGTAACTTGCAGGGGCAGATTGATGCCAACAAAACGGCCATTGATAAAATCAATGCCTTGGTTAACGGCGGCTCTGTTATTACTGGCGTTACTAAGACGGATAAAGGCGTCACTGTAACATTAAGTAATAATACTTCTTTTGAACTGACCAATGGAGAGAATGGTACTGCCGGTTCTGTTGTGGAAATTGGTGAGAATGGAAATTGGTGGATTGACGGTAAAGATACCGGTAAACCATCTAAAGGTGACTCTACCTCTGGAGCAAATGCACCTACCATTTATTATGAACCGGGTACAACTGGCAGTGAAGATGGTTTCTGGATCAAGGTGACTATTGCTGATGGAAAAACAACAAGAGAAAACACAAACTCTTCTTGGGTAACTAAAAGCACAATCACTGTAGCTGAAACAGATAGCCAATACATCATTAAAGGACTGAAAGATGCTAGCGGTAAGGAATATGGTGATTTAGCTTTAAATAAATATTCTGCTTTGTTTGTATCTTCATTAACTTATATTCCTTCTGTAAAGAGTGACGAATTGGGAGATATCGTATTCTTACCTGTTATCGGTACTGATTACAACTCTACCAAAAGCGCCGCTGTTTATGAATACAACTTGGCTAACACGAAATTCGCAACAACTTTGGTTGATGGTTGGGCAAACTTTGATTATCAAGTAAATCCGGGCTCTGTAGATCCGAGCAACTATGAAGTTGTAGGATTTACAATGCAAAGTACTTGGTACAAGGCCATGACAAGAGCTGCTGCTACGACATTGAATTTAGGCAAGATTACTTCAAGCAAGACTGGTGCTTTGACTGTAAAAGCTAATGCAAAAGACTTTGCTTTGTATTCTACAAACGTTGAATCTGCATGGAATAATCCAAGTGTATATGCTAACGTTCCTGCTGGTACTAGCAAACATGACTTCAATAACCCTGCAGGTGTAGTTGAGGAATCTCCTTATAGTGATGATATTTTGGCTGCAAACACTGCATCTCTTCGTGTTTCTAACAAGAATGAAGATGAAGCTAACATCAATGGTAGTTCTGTTGATGCTCCCTATGTAGCTGTTGCCAGAATGGTTGTTCCTCAGGAAGAAACGGCTATTGCTTTGAATGTTACTAAGTCATATATCGTAACTCCGGAAGCTGATAGAACTGCTGCTGGTGAAAAGACATTGGACACTCCTAATTTGAAAGAATTGTCTCAGATGTATACTAAAGCAGAAGCTAATGTACAATCTTATTTAGCAAATATACCTGTTCTTTTGGATGTTCCTTTTGCTGGTACTACTGACTTGAATGAATATGTAGAGGGTATCGCTCGTGAATTTATGACATCTACTGGCTTCACATCGAAGAAGAGTCAGTATTTGTTGGAGGATTTGAACTTTGATGCTCCTACTTTCAAATTTACTTTAGAAAGCTTCAAACAAGCTGAAGTTGACCAGACTACCAGATACTTGAAACTGGAAGATGGTGTAGTTTCATTCGATCAGGAAATAACTGCAGCCATCAATCGCGAACCGGTTGTTAAAGTTCAGATGTATATCGGCACAACTTTGGTTATGACTAAGTTGTTGAAGATGAAAGTTATTAATATGGTTCAGGGTACATTGAATTATCCGACATATGACTTGGGTACTAAGACTTTAGGATGTCAACCGTTAGTAGGTATAGCAAATCAAACCTATCATTCATACAATAACCAGAATTATTCTCCGGTTAATGAAGTAGTTGATAATAAACTTGCTTTTGATTTTGACCCGGTATTCAATAAATTGGGTATGAGCAAGAGTCAATTTGTTAATACGTATAATTCGGCATATGTTCCGAAGTTTACAAAAGACGGGGTTGCTTATACCGGACTTAATATTGGTGTTAATACTTTATTTATTAACGGCTCTGCAACTAGCCAAAATAATTATGTATATTATGCATTAGATAACACATTACTTCCTGGTGAGTATGAAATTGAGTTGCATTTTACTACTGGAAGTGAAACAGTTGCTTATAAGGATATTTATGTAACTGCTAAGGTTGTTATCGTATTGCCGACTATTACTGCACCGCGTACCACAATTTATTGGTCAAATGAGAATACGGCCGAATTGAATGTAAATGCTCCTGAAACAGGTTATACTCCTAATGAATGTATCTTCAAGTCTGAGTTGAACTCATTGTTCAAGACTACAAACAAGGTTCTTGATTTGACATTCAACCCGGCTGCACCGACTGCAGGTGACTATGACTGTGTACAGACTAAGTACAGATTTACTGCTGATACTAAGGTTCTGAAAGCTGATGGTTCAAGCGCTGGTGCCGTAACCTTCGACAAGACAACTGATGATCGTCTGATTGTATATGTTGGTGGTGTGGAAGTTGCTAAACTTAGTGCTCCGACAGCAACTGGTCAGACTATTGAGTTGGTTGAAAATGCAACAGTTAAATCATTACTGAGCACTGGTGCACTGAAGATCACTAATCTTAACCTGATTGCAGAAGGCTTGTCTGAAGATATCTTGGTTAAGAAGTTTGATGTAAACTTCTCAAGACCATTGACTTTGGCAGAAGCTGCTGTTAAGAGCTTCAAGGATGCTCAAGATATGGGTGATGACTTGAAGTTAACTGATATCATTGCTTTGACTGACTGGAGAAATAAAGCCGTTGTAATTGATGGTGCTAAAACTACTAATCTGGAAGAGTTCTACGCCGTTGAATACTTCTCACCTGCAATGTTTGTCAACACTAATGGTTTGCTGGATAACAGTAAGATCTATACTAACTTGAAGAAGAATGCCGCAGGTGACTATGCACCGGATAACTCGATTACAACTTTGGCTCAGGCTGTGGCAAATAAGGTTATGCTGCCTGATTATACCAAGTTGACCGTTAAGGGTACTACTACTGCTGCTTCTTCAACAGACAGTGATTGGGTATTGAACTATAAGACTAACATGTCTACTTTGCTGGAAACTTACTACATGTGGGTTCCTGTAACTGTAAGCTATAAGTGGGGTACAGTAACTGGATATGTTAAGATTGCAGTTGACCCGGTTAACTAATTGAAACTTGATCTCCTTAAACTACAGTCTGTAAAAAGACTGTAGTTTACATGGATGTTAAATCAATAATCTAAATGAAATGTGCCTTTCGGGGCACATTTCTTATTTAATAGCACAACTACTTTGTGGAGAATAGTCTTTTTTCTGCCACCTTGTCTCTTATCTTGCCATTCTTACCGTTTCCTGCCATTCTTTCTTCTTCTATTTCCTTGTCTGATCTTCTTATTTTTGATATAGATCAAGAAATATGTTATAAAACATGCTTTTTCGTCTATTATCACTTGTTGTCTTGAACAAAGGTCTTATTTTTGTGTTGTAAAACATATAATCAATAGGATAACAAGTTTTTTAAAGGAGGATAACAAAATGAAAATGTTAAAGAAAATTTTTAAGCACATCAGCGAAGCTGATAAGCATGTTTGGGGTTACTCAACTATTTACTAACCCCCTTTTAGATTGTGTGTATTTAGATTTTGATTTTTAGGTATTAGTTTAATTTTTAAGGTTATGAAAAAAAAGATTTTTAAAACATGGAGAAACATTCTCGCCGAAGTAGGTCGGAACGAGATGTTAATGATGGGGTATACCCTAAAGAAGTAAGAAAGCATTTTAACTAGACTTTATGGAGCGAGGAGTACGTCCAGAAACGTATTCCTCGCTCTTTTTATATCCTTCTGAAAGGTTTTTTATATAAAAAACAGCATTTGTTTAAACTTTATTCCTTTCCTTTGTTGTTAGTACAAAGACTAACAGAATAGTATCCATGGAAAGAATTCAAAGAATTTGTAGTTTAGTGCTGCTAGCGGCATTCCTGGGTTGTATGCCCGTGCTGCATGCGCAGTCGTTTGATAAGTTGTGGAAACAAGTGGAGCAGGCACAACAGAAGAGCCTGCCACAAACCGTAATTAAACTGACGGATGAGATATTCCGGAAGGGGGAGAAAGAAAAAAATACCCCGCAGATGTTGAAAGCCTATATGTGCCGGAGAGCTAATCAGGATATGTTGACGCCTGATAGTTTCTATGTCAATCTGCAAGGATTAGAGCAATGGGCTAAGTTGGAAGAGAATACAGTTAGCCGTGCCGTGCTCAATTCGCTGGTAGCTAATATCTATGCCGATTATGCGGCCGGTAACCGTTGGGAATTACGAAAACGTACTTCGCTCGATTTGGAAGGAGATGCCTTGCCGAAGGATATCCGTGAGTGGAGCGGTAACTTGTTTATGCAACAGGTTATGAAATATACCGGTGAGGCTCTGAAAGACTCGGTTGAGCTGCTGAAAACATCCTCACGCAGTTACGTTCCTTTTGTAGTTTTGGGAGATGCAAGTGAGTATTATCACCATGATATGTATCATTTGCTGGCGTCGCGATCCATTGAAGCTTTACAAAACGTGTCAGACTTTGATACGGATACACTTGTGAAAAGTAAAATCATGGACATTTACGGGCAGATGATTCATACCTACCGGAAGATGCCGGATCGGGAGGATGCAGCCGTATTGACCATGTTGGACTACATGAAGTGGCGCAATCAGAGGGAAGATGTATTGCTTCGTCCCCGTGCTTTAAAAGAAGGAGAGAGTGATGCTCCGAACCAATACCTGCGTGCGCTGGATCGTATTATTAAAGATTATGCCAAGCGTGATGTTTGTGCAGAAGTCTATCTGGCTAAGGCGCGTTACTATCGCAATGAACAGCAAAATCAGAAAGCTTTGCAGCTTTGTGATGAGGCTGTCAGACTGTATCCCGATTACAAACGCATTTCGGCGTTGCGCGATTTGAAGGAAAATATCTTGCAGCCCCAGTTGACTTTGAATACAAATAAAATTATGTATCCCGGTGATTCCTTGTCATTGCGGGTTACTCATAAGAATCTGGATGGTTTTACGGTCAACCTGTATCGTACCACTCTGACGGAATCTGTTTCTGATATTCCGGAGATTAACTCTGATTTCTACAAGAAATATACTCGTAAAGTAAAGACGGAGCACTTGCCTTTGACACCCTCGAAAGACTACCAGTTGGCTTCCAGTACGTGCCGCGTCTTGCTGCCTGATGAACCGGGTATTTATGTATTGCAGATTGTGCCTGATGCTAAAGAAGGGAAGAGTTCGGAAAACTTCATTTACCTTACCCGGTTCAAGGTGCTGACGATGGCCCTGTCTGGAAATAATAATGAAGTAGTGGTACTGGATGCCGAAACCGGCAATCCTGTTGCTGATGCCGAAGTCATTTTCTATTCTACCTATTATATAGGAAAGGATAACAAAGAAGTGGAACGGAAGAAAACAGATGCATCCGGTAAAGTAATGTATAAATCGGATTCAAGAATTCGTTCTCTGGTTGCCAGAAAAGGAGCAGACCAGTCAATGCCTCTTCAACGTGTGTCCTCCGGTTCTTTTGTGAGTTGGGGAGATGGTATTGAAAAACCCGTTAATAACTTGAAGTTACTGACTGACCGTTCTTTATATCGTCCCGGACAAGCTGTTTATGTAAAAGGTATAGCTTATACTCAAAAGGGTGATACGGCTGATGTTATCCCGAATATGGTTTATGAAGTGGTGCTACGTGATGTAAACCGCAGGGAGATTTCCCGGAAAGAACTGCGTACCAATGAATTTGGCTCATTTACAACTGAGTTTATGCTTCCCACAGCCTGTCTGAATGGAAACTATATCATAGAGGCTTTCCGTGGTGAGAGAGAAGGTTGGGCGAACATACAAGTGGAAGAATATAAACGTCCGACCTTCGATATTGTATTTGATTCTCAGAAAGCATCCTATCAGGTAGGAGACAGTGTACAAGTGAAAGGTAAGGCAAGTTCATTTAGTGGTGTGCCTTTGCAGGGACTGGAATTGAACTATACAGTTACCCGGAATATTTATTCGTGGTGGCGGGGATATGGAAATGGGGGAACGCCTATCGCGTCCGGTAACGTAACCATAGGCGATGACGGAGAGTTCATCATCCCTGTTCGTCTGAAAGGTGATGAGAATGAAGATAATAAGAATATGTATTATACCTATCGGATAGAAGCAACCGTCACGAACCAGGCGGGTGAAACGCAAACAGCCATGACGTCATTGGCGGCAGGTAGCCGTTCGGTGGTTCTCTCTGTTGATGACGAAGACCGTATCTGCAAGGATGATAGTATTCACCTCACTTTCTATGCGAAGAATCTTAACGGAGAACCGGTAGCTCTGAAAGGAGATTATCGACTGGTGCAGGTAGTGAACGGAGATTCGTTGGTTCGCATCAGTGGTAATTTTGATTCTAATGTAGCAACTTTGTTGCCGGAATGGAAGAATTTACCTTCCGGTGAATATGAACTGCAACTGAAAGCTAAAGACGATCAGGGTAGAAACGTGGACTTTGAAAAGGAAATCGTACTTTTCTCTTATGATGATAATCGTCCTGTGGTGAAGTCCGACGTTTGGTTTTATGCTCGCAATGAAGAGTTTGACACCGGACATCCGGCACAGTTCTGCTTTGGGACTTCCTATAAAGACGCTTATGTGATGCTGGATATATTTAGTGGTAAACAGCGTCTGGATAGCAAGATACTTCAGTTGTCCGACTCCATAGTACGTTTCGATGTTCCTTATTTGGATGCGTATGGTGATGGAATAGAATATCTCTTCACTTTCGTCAAGGATGGCAATGTTTATTCGAAATCCGTAATCTTAAGAAAACGTTTGCCGGACAAGAAGCTGACAATGAAATGGGATGTTTTCCGTGATAAGCTACGTCCCGGACAGGAAGAAGAATGGCATTTGACAATAAAGACTCCGCAAGGCACTCCGGCTGCTGCCGAAATGCTTGCTATCATGTATGATGCCTCTCTGGATAAGATATATCCTAATCGCCAGAGCTTCTTTGTAGATTATTCCCGTTATATACCCAGTATCAGTTGGCGTGAAGGATATACAAATTGGCTGTATTACTCCTGTACTTTCCCGATGAAGAATTGGAAAGTGCCTATGATGATATATGACCGTTTCTATGATACTCAAGCGGCGCTTACGGAGGCAGTAGTGATGGGATATGGGGTTGCACCGAAATCTGTTTTGACAGGTTCTGTACGAGGGATGGCAACTGTTCAGAGCAGGGCTATGGCAAAGAACTCGGCGGATATGGTTGTTGCGGATGATGACGCGGTTCTTGAGGAACATGCGCTTTTTGAAAAAGCGATGGAAGCGCCCGAAATGGCTACAGGCGGAGCTTCCACTGCCGAACTTCGTACTAACTTTGCCGAAACAGCTTTCTTCTATCCGCAACTCCGTACCAATAAGCAAGGTGAAATCTCTTTCTCCTTCACTATGCCGCAAAGCCTGACGCGCTGGAATTTCCGTGGATATTCCCATACGAAAGGCATGCTCACGGGTACGTTGGATGCTTCTGCCGTAACGTCCAAAGAATTTATGCTGTCGCCCAACATGCCACGTTTCGTGCGGGTGGGGGATAAGACGAGTATTGCCGCGACTGTAAGTAATCTGACAGGCAAAGCTTTGAAAGGAACTACTAAATTCATCCTCTTCGACCCGATGACGGAGAAAGTGATTTCCACACAGAGTCAGTCTTTCACTGTGGAAGCAGGAAAGACCGTTCCTGTAACTTTCCGTTTTACCGTGACAGACAAGTACGACTTTTTAGGTGTCCGCA
>ERZ779947.178-NODE-178-length-10160-cov-1.8759_pt1 | contig 10160 bp, 6 predicted proteins | sample MGYA00511542_ERZ779947 | MGnify/ENA primary metagenome ERZ779947 (study PRJEB29588, sample SAMEA2150909) | human gut metagenome | biome: human gut; feature: human-associated habitat; material: faeces | place: Denmark | collected 2008/2010 ... | reverse complement strand
CGGGGGCGTTTCCTGATGAGTTTCCTGATTCAGAATCCTAAAGTGGATATCGTGGCATTGTGCGATATCTACCAGCCTTCCATTGACGAAGGGTTGAAACTGGCTCCCAAAGCAAAGGTCTATAAAGACTACCGGAAGATACTGGAGGATAAAACGATTGATGCAGTATTGGTAGCCACCCCCCTTAATTCCCATTGCCGGATTGTGCTGGATGCTTTTGATGCGGGCAAACATGTGTTCTGTGAGAAAACGATAGGCTTTACGATGGAAGAGTGCTACCGCATTTATAGTAAGCATATCAGCACGGGCAAGATATTCTTCACCGGTCAGCAGCGCCTTTTCGACCCGCGATATATAAAAGTAATGGAGATGGTTCATGCCGGTACATTTGGCGAAATAGGTGCCATCCGCACTTTCTGGAACCGGAACGGAGACTGGAGGCGTGAAGTGCCTTCTGCCGATTTGGAACGTCAGATTAACTGGCGTCTGTATCGCGAATACTCCAAAGGATTGATGACCGAACTGGCTTGCCACCAGCTCCAGATTGGAAGCTGGGCTTTGCAAAAGCTTCCCGAGAAGGTGATGGGACATGGAGCCATCACTTACTGGAAAGACGGGCGTGAAGTATATGACAACGTAAGCTGTATCTATGTATTTGATGACGGAGTGAAGATGACATTCGATTCTGTCATATCCAATAAGTTCTATGGCTTGGAAGAACAAATCATGGGCAGCCTGGGAACGGTGGAGCCTGAAAAGGGTAAATATTATTTTGAGAGTGTGCCTCCTGCACCCGGCTTCCTGCAGATGATTAACGATTGGGAGAATAAGGTCTTTGATTCCCTGCCCTTTGCCGGTACAAGCTGGGCACCGGAAACTGCCAATGAAAACAAGGGAGAATTTATCTTGGGAGAACGGCCCAAGTCGGACGGCACTTCTTTATTGCTGGAAGCTTTTGTTGAGGCCGTCATAACGCGCAAGCAGCCGGAGCGCATAGCCGAAGAGGGCTATTATGCAAGCATGCTTTGCTTGTTGGGCGACCGGGCTTTGCAGGAAGAGCGGGTACTTTATTTCCCTGATGAATATAAAATAAACTATCTGAACCATCAAGCTAAAACACCTGAATCCGTATGAAAAACACAATCATTACCGCCCGCCGTAAGAAAATAGAATTGCTTACCTTGCTGGCATGCTTCATTATCGGTAATCTGGCAAACCTGTATGCGATAATCTCCTATAAGACCCCTCTCTCGGAAATGCTGACCTCTATCTTCTATGTCCTCGCGTTTTCGTGCGTGCTTTATGTCTTTTGGACTATTCTGCGTATTTTGTTTTACGGGATAAGAAGCCTGTTTTTGAAGAAAAAGAACGGAGAATAAATATCAATGAATTCAGTAACTTAATTAATACCATTTGGAATATGACAACACGAAGAGATTTCTTGAAGACCATGACCATGGCTTCTGCCGGACTGGCATTCGGTGCCGGTGACATACTGGGGGCTCCATCTTTTGCCTCGCAAAGAAAAGTGACAGATAAAGTAAAGATTGCCTATATCGGCATTGGCAACCGTGGCGAACAGATTATCGGTGATTTTGCCCGTACCGGTATGGTCGAAGTAGTGGCCCTGTGCGACGTTGATATGGGAGCTCCCCATACTCAGAAAGTGATGAACCTGTATCCCAAGGCAAAGCGCTTCCGCGATTTCCGACAAATGTTCGATAAAGCAGGGAATGAGTTTGATGCTGTAGCTATAGCAACACCCGACCATTCCCATTTCCCCATCAGTATGCTGGCTCTGGCATCAGGCAAGCATGTGTATGTGGAAAAACCTTTGGCGCGTACCTTCTATGAAGGGGAGCTGCTGATGCAGGCTGCGCTGAAACGTCCTGACCTGGCTACCCAGGTGGGTAATCAGGGGCACTCTGAAGCTAACTACTTCCAGTTCAAAGCATGGATGGATGCCGGTATCATCAAGGATGTGACGGCTGTGACGGCACATATGAACAATCCCCGGCGCTGGCACAAGTGGGATACGAATATCTATAAATTCCCTTCGGGACAACAATTGCCGAAGGATATGGATTGGGATTCCTGGCTGGGAGTCACTCCTTACCATGAATATAACAAAGACTACCATTTAGGCCAGTGGCGTTGCTGGTACGACTTCGGCATGGGCTGCCTGGGCGACTGGGGCGCACATATCCTGGATACGGTTCATGAGTTCCTGGAACTGGGATTGCCTTATGAAATAACGATGCAGTATGCCAACGGGCACAATGATTATTTCTTCCCTTACTCTTCCACCATCCTGTTCCGCTTCCCTCAGCGCAAGGGTATGCCGCCGGTTGACATTACCTGGTATGACGGTCTGGACAATCTTCCCCCTATCCCTGCCGGTTATGGCGTATCCGGGCTGGATCCTAACATCCCTGCAACCAACCAGGGAGACGCACCTGCTGCCAAGTTGAATCCCGGAAAGATTATTTATACAAAGGACCTGACCTTCAAGGGTGGAACCCATGGCAGCACACTTTCCATCATCCCGGAGGAGAGAGCGAAAGAAATGGCGGGCAAGTTGCCGGAAGTCCCCAAGAGCCCGTCCAACCACTTCGAAAACTTCCTGCTGGCTTGTATGGGACAGGAAAAGACCCGTTCTCCGTTTGAAATCAACGGCGTTTTGGGACAGGTGTTCTCATTGGGAGTAATGGCCCAACGCCTCAATACACAACTATTCTTTGATCCCCGCACGAAGCAGATAACGAATAATGCATTTGCCAACGCGATGTTGACCTCGGTGCCTCCACGTAAGGGATGGGATGAGTTCTATAAAATGTAATAACATCATATTAAAATAATTAATAGAAGAAATATCAGTATGAAGAAGAATTATTTATTGCTTTTGCTTCTGTTTTGTGCGTCTGTGGTTTCGGCGCAGAACTGGGAGCCTCTTTTCAATGGAAAGAATCTGAGCGGCTGGAAGAAACTGAATGGTAAGGCCGAATACAAAGTAGTGGATGGCGCTATTGTGGGTGTTTCAAAGATGAATACCCCTAATACCTTCCTGGCTACCAGGAAAACGTATGGTGACTTTATCCTGGAATTTGATTTTAAGATAGACGATGGATTGAACTCTGGCGTACAAGTACGTAGTGAAAGCAAGAAAGACTATCGGAATGGCCGTGTACATGGCTATCAGTTTGAAATAGACCCTTCAAAGCGTGCATGGTCTGGTGGTATCTATGATGAGGCCCGCCGTAACTGGCTGTATCCTTTGACACAGAATCCGTCTGCTAAAACAGCTTTCAAAAACAACGAGTGGAACAAGGCCCGTATTGAGGCTGTAGGTAATTCTATCGCTACCTGGATTAACGGAGTACCCTGTGCTAACATTTGGGACGATATGACTCCTGTCGGCTTTATTGCCCTGCAAGTGCATGCCATCGGTAATGCATCCGATGAAGGCAAGACTGTTAGCTGGAAAAACATCCGTATCTGTACTACTGACGTAGAACGTTACCAGACTGCCCGAAAAGCACCGGAAATAAATGTAATCACTAACACTATCTCTCCGAACGAAGCTAAAGAAGGTTGGGCTCTTCTTTGGGATGGCAAGACTTCCGAGGGCTGGAGAGGAGCCCGGTTGAACTCTTTCCCTAAAAAGGGCTGGAAGATGGAAGACGGTATCCTGAAAGTAATGAAGAGCGGCGGTGCAGAGTCTGCCAATGGTGGTGATATCGTAACAACCAAAAAGTATAAGAACTTCATTCTGAAAGTAGATTTTAAGATTACCGAAGGTGCCAATAGCGGTGTGAAATACTTCGTTAGCCCGGATATGAACAAGGGAGCCGGTTCTGCTATCGGTTGCGAGTTCCAGATTCTTGATGATGACAAGCACCCGGATGCTAAGTTGGGCGTGAAAGGCAACCGTAAACTGGGTTCGCTTTACGATCTGATCCCTGCTCCGGCAGACAAACCTTTCAATAAGAAAGATTTCAATACGGCTATGATTGTTGTGAAGGGCAATCATGTAGAGCATTGGCTGAACGGTGTGAAGCTCATTGAATACACACGCCAGAACGAAATGTGGGATGCACTGGTTGCTTATAGTAAGTACAGAGATTGGCCCAATTTCGGAAATCATGAGTCCGGAAATATCCTTTTGCAGGATCATGGAGATGAAGTTTGGTTTAAGAATATAAAGATCAAAGAATTGTAATTATTATTATGTCTTCGAAAAGGGCAAGTTGCAGGTATTTGTAGCTTGCCTTTTCGTTTTCTCAAAGAAACGCAAACTTAAGAAATGCCGAATGTAATTCAACATCTTTACAAGTTCTCATCTGCTCATGGTGGGCTGCTTTATGCCTGGTTCCCGTCCATGCATACACGCATTGATATTGTGCTGTGCGGCAGGCAGGGCGAAGATGCGTTGATGTTTGTAGTCAATGCTGTTTATGAAATGTTATGTCGTCTGGAAAAGATGGCCAACTATTACGATGCGGACAGTGAACTGGCCAGACTGAACCGTACTGCCGCTACATGCCCGCAACCGGTTAGCCGTGAACTTTATGATATGCTTACTTTCTGTGTAGATTGCCATACCCGGACCGGCGGATGCTTCGATGTTACTATCCATTCGGCTCATCACACCCCCGATACCATTCGTACTATTCAATTGTTGCCTCAGGAACGTACCCTTCTTTTCCTGCAGTCCGGAGTAACTATCAACCTTTCCGGTTTCCTGAAAGGCTATGCTTTGGAAAAAACGCGGCATTTGTTGCAACATTATGAAGTGGAAGATGCATTGGTTAATATGGGGAATAGCTCTGTATTGGCTTTAGGGCATCACCCTATGGCTGATGGGTGGAAGGTCGATTTCGGACAAGTAGCTGCCTCGTCACAGAAAGAGCACCCGGAACTGCTTCTTCACGATGAATGCCTCACAACTTCAGGCAACGATTCACATGAACGGAAACATATCATCAACCCTCGGAGTGGAAAGCTGGTAGAGGGGAAAAGAGAGGTAGCAGTCGTCACAGCAGATGGAGCTGTGGGCGAGGTGTTGTCTACCAGTTTATTTGTAGCTGACGCCCGTCAGCGAAGCATTTTGGAAGCGGAGTTCCATCCGCGTTTGATTCTTGACCTTTGATGTTCCTTCTACGAATATTATCCTTCCCTGATTCTCTATACCTCCCTGTCCATGGGGATAGCAGGTGAAAGAATATAGAAAAACACTCTTCTCTTGGCTTCACCATCTTCACTTGATAACAGGTATAGTGATTTTATTTTTGGCACATCGTAGTTACCTGAAACAAATAATGGCGTTTCTGTGAAGGGGTGAATTCAGTTGGTTTTGCAGCCAGGATTCACAGATAGTTTCCTACGGATTAAGCACTTAACAGAGACGGTGGAGGCGATGAACTGTATTCTTCGTAATTGTTTATATATGAACTGTTTGTTCTTGAAGCTTTACGAATACGTTCCGAAAGCTTTCGGAATATCCCCAATATAAATAGGGAAATCTTTCTTCTTGTATACCTTAATTTATCATTTTATTTGGAATTGTACTTGTTGACTTCTTGTTGTAAATGAAAGATAAGGTCTAGTAAAAGGGATATACCTCTACGAAAATTTAGTATTGTGTCAGAAAAGGGAATTATTGTGTCACGATCGGTGAATAGGGTGTATTTGGCGCGATTATTCCATGCATTGGATGTATTCTTTTACCTGTTATATTACCAATTTTCTACTTTTGTACCACCATAAAAACATGTAATTTATATGAAAACACATTTCATACTTTTCTTATTGGTTTTTATGCAGATGTCTTATATAAAAACCTTATTGCTTCCATATCAACAGTAGGTACTGAAATATAATGAATAACTAAGAAAAACATTTGAATTATGAAACGACTGATGACGCTATTGTTAGGATTTGTTGCTCTCACTGCGTGCACTTCTCCGCAACCCGAACAGCATGTGAAAAACGAACTGCGTGCACCTGCCTATCCGCTGGTCACCATTGACCCTTATACGAGCGCATGGGCTTTCCAGGATAACTTATATGATGGCTCGGTGAAACACTGGACCGGTAAGAATTTCCCTCTGATTGGCGTGGCCAAGGTGGATGGGCAAACTTATCGTTTCATGGGGACGGAAGAGCTTGAACTGAACACCATCGTTCCCAACTCCGAACAGGAAGACTGGGTGGGAAAATATACGGTGACACAACCGGTTGACGGCTGGCAGAATCTGAACTTTGATGATAGCCGTTGGAAAGAAGGTAAAGCTGCTTTCGGAACCATGGAAAATGAGCATACTGCCAAGACGCAGTGGAGCGAGAAGTATATATGGGTGCGCCGGACTATGGACCTTCCTGAAGATATGACTGGTAAAAATGTATATCTGGACTACTCACACGATGATGATGTGATTATTTATATTAATGGTATCAAAGTGGTGGATACGGGAAATGCCTGCAAGAAGCATGCACAAGTGAAGCTTTCCGGTGAAGTAACTGCTTCATTGAAAAAGGGAAAGAATCTGATAGCTGCCTATTGCTACAATCGCGTAGGAAATGCATTGTTGGATTTTGGTCTGTTGGTTGAGCAGGAGAATTATCACTGCTTTGAACAGACTGCTGAACAGATTTCGGTAGATGTACAGGCCATGCAGACTTATTATGAGTTTGTTTGCGGACCGGTTAATTTGAACTTAACCTTTACGGCTCCTTTATTTATGGATAACCTGGATTTGATGACACGTCCGGTCAATTATCTTTCTTATGAAGTATCTTCCAGAGATGGTAAGAAGCACCATGTGGAATTGTATTTTGAAGCCTCTCCGCAGTGGGCGCTTGATATTGTTCATCAAAAATCTACGGCCGATAGTTTTGAAGAAGGTGATCTGCTTTTGGTGCGTACCGGAAGCCAGAATCAGGAAATCCTGAAAAAGAAGGGCGATGATGTCCGGATTGACTGGGGATATTTCTATCTGGCAGGTAAGAAGGATAACGCAACTTCCGGTATCGGTGATGGTAAAGCATTGCGCAGAAGTTTCCTGAATGGTAAACTGGAAGCTCCGGCCACCGATGGTTATGACAAGCTGGCTCTGGTATGTTCATTGGGTGAAACAAAGAAGGCTGACGGATACCTGATGTTGGGATACGATGACATTTATTCCATCCAATATTTCGGTGAAAACCTGCGTCCTTATTGGAATCGTTCAGGGAAGGAGACGATTGCATCCCAGTTCCGGAAAGCTGACGGCGAATATCGGAAACTGATGAAGGATTGCGCCGCTTTTGATAAGAAACTGATGGAAGACGCTACCGCAGCAGGTGGCCGTAAATACGCTGAACTCTGTGCATTGGCTTATCGCCAGTCTATAGCTGCCCATAAACTTGTGGAGGCTCCCAACGGTGAATTGCTGTTCCTTTCTAAGGAAAACTTCAGTAACGGTTCTATCGGAACGGTAGATATCACATATCCTTCGTCTCCCTTATTCCTGCTTTATAATCCGGAACTGGCCAAAGGCTTGCTCAACCACATCTTCTATTATAGTGAAAGTGGAAAATGGACCAAACCTTTTGCTGCCCATGATATCGGTACTTATCCGCAGGGTAACGGACAGACTTATGGTGGCGATATGCCTGTGGAAGAAAGCGGTAATATGCTGATAGTGACTGCTGCCATTGCTGCCGTGGAAGGTAATGCGGATTATGCCAACCGTCACTGGAATACATTGACTACCTGGACCGATTATTTGGTAGAATATGGACTGGACCCGGAAAACCAGCTCTGCACCGATGACTTTGCAGGACATTTTGCCCACAATGCCAACCTTTCCATCAAGGCTATATTGGGTGTTGCTGCTTATGGTTATCTGGCTGATATGCTGGGAAAGGCTGAGGTTGTCGAAACCTATACAAATAAAGCAAAAGAGATGGCTGCACAATGGATGGAAATGGCGGATGATGGTGACCACTATCGCCTGACATTTGACAAGTCTGGCACGTGGAGCCAGAAGTACAATCTGGTATGGGATAAGCTGATGAACTGGCAGATTTTTCCTGAAAAGGTGGCTGAAACAGAATTAGCGTACTATCAGACTAAGCAAAACCGTTACGGTCTGCCGCTCGACAACCGTGAAACATATACTAAAACCGACTGGATTATGTGGACAGCCACCATGGCTAATGATAGGACTACTTTCGAGAGTTTTATCGACCCGGTTTATAGCTTTATGAATGAGACAACCGATCGTATTCCGATGTCCGATTGGGTATTTACCGACAGTCCGAAGCAACGGGGCTTCCAAGCCCGTTCGGTGGTGGGTGGATATTTCATCAAGATGCTCGAAGAAAAACTGCATGCCAAATAGGTATGCAGTATCACCTCTCGCGGAAAAAGATAATTCGTTAATTTTAAATCTATTAATAAGCCTATGGTATAAATAAAAGTCAACTCTAATTTAATCTTATCTGCTTGCAGGGGATGTCTGCAAAGCATATTGTGAAAAATAAATGCGGAACAGCGTTTCCGTAAATTTCTAATCTAATATAACTATAAAAACATGTCTAGGAAAATCTTATTTTTAATTTTATGTGTGTTCGCACTTACCCAGAATGTCGCGATAAAGGGCTCCGTAACAGATGTGAACCAGGAACCTTTGTTAGGTGTGAATGTAATGGTAAAGGGAACCTCTACGGGAACTATTACCGATATTGACGGTAATTTCTCGATAAGTGGGCCGAAGGGAGCTACTTTGGTAATTTCCTATATAGGTATGGTGACTCAGGAAGTGACGTACAAAGGAGAACCGTTGAAGGTTGTGTTGAAGGATGATGCTCAGGCGCTGGAAGAAGTGTAGGTTCCGGTTCGATGCGTAAGAAAGACCTTACGGGTTCTGTAGTACAAGTGCGCCCCGACAAGATTGCTAATGATAACCCCAAAACAGTACAAGACATCTTGCGTGGTACACCGGGTTTGACTGTAGGCTATGGTGAAGGTGATGCCGGTGCTAAAGGTGGTGGTTCAATGAAAATTCGTGGTCAGCGCTCGGTTTATACCGATGGCGGACACAATGATCCGTTGCTCATTCTTGATGGAATGTTCTTTTATGGTGAGCTTTCTGAAATCAATCCGGATGACATCGCGCAGATTGACGTGTTGAAGGATGCTTCTGCTGCTGCTGTTTATGGTGCACGTGCTGCGAATGGTGTTGTCATCATCTCAACGAAAAAGGGTAAGCAAGGCAAGCCGACAATTAACTTTACAGCCAGTGTAGGATTGACTCAAAAGGCTGCTTATCGCGACAGATGGCAGACTCCGGGCGAGTATATGCAACATTTTGTAGACTGGAAAGAAAAGAATACATATGGTGTAAATGCAGAGACCGGTGAATATGCCGCTTATTCAAGACCGGGTAATGAATATACTTCAAAGCCGGGTTACTTCCGCAATCCTAACAACCTTGACGATGTGTCTTTGGAAGCATGGAGAGGTTATACTACTAATGATGAAGGAGAATCTGATTTGAGCATTTGGGCAAGACGTTTGGGTTTTAGACCTAATACAGCTTTGATGGATAATCTTTTATCTGGTAAAGTAATGGACTGGCAGGATAAGGCATTCCGTTTGGGCTTCAATCAGGATTATAATGCCAGTATCAGTGGTGCTGGTGAGAAGATTGATTACTATATGTCATTGGGTTTCTTGCGTAATGAGGGCGCTTTTGTAGACGATACTTATCGTGCTATTCGTGCAAATTTTAAATTGAATGCAAAGGTAACAGATTGGTTTGAAATCGGTGCTAATATCAATTTCCAAGACCGTACGGATGGTGAAATCGGTATGAATAAAGGCGGTTTCATGGAGAACAGCCCTTATGCAGTGTTTAAGGATGATGAGGGTAATTATGTACAAGACCCCTTGATGTTCCAGTATGACCGCAATAACCTGACAAACTGGTATTACGAGAAACAGTTCCTGGAATTGCAGAAAGGATATACTACATTCAATACAATTTTCAATGCGAAATTGAAATTGCCGTTCGGCATTACTTATACGTTCAATGCAGCTCCGCGCTTGCAGTATTTCCACGATCGTTATTTCATGTCTGCCCAACGGCCCAACTCTAATCCGAATGACCGTGGAG
>ERZ779947.177-NODE-177-length-10164-cov-2.71234_pt1 | contig 10164 bp, 7 predicted proteins | sample MGYA00511542_ERZ779947 | MGnify/ENA primary metagenome ERZ779947 (study PRJEB29588, sample SAMEA2150909) | human gut metagenome | biome: human gut; feature: human-associated habitat; material: faeces | place: Denmark | collected 2008/2010 ... | reverse complement strand
ACAGACCGGATGAGCTGGTAAGAACAATGGGTGGTGCATTTGCCCAGTGGGATGCAGCACAGGCATAACAATTATAAAGAGTAGGAAACAAAGCTGGAGCGAGGCAAGGATGTCTCGCTCTTTGTTTTACATAATCCGTATCTTTGATTAAGTGGATGCTTTCTGATAAAAAGAAGGTGTGAATTTAAGAACACTCATTATCAGGAAAGGAAGATTTGTATGGCTAAGAAAAAACAAAGCGTTCCAGAGTACGGAACGGTTACAAGAAAAGGAACACTGTATTACAGAACCAGAATTACAGATGCCGATGGAAAGCAGGTCAGCTTATATGCGACCACCTGTGAAGAATTATATGAAAAGCAGTTGGAGGCCCGGAGACAGGTGGAGGAAATCATCTTTCGCCGGAAGCATCCAACGGTTGCCGAGTATTGTGAGAAATGGCTGCTGATGCAGTCAGCAAAGGTGTCTACGGCCACTATAAAAGGATACAGACAGAATATGAAGAATTATGTCATCAACTCTCTGGGAGATATGTATATGGAGGAAGTGACTGCGGATGATATTCGTCTGGCGCTTGTTCCGCTGTCTCAAAAATCGAAAGGACTGTATGATACGGTAAATATGCTGATTAAGTGTGTGTTTTATTCGGCAGAGCGCAGTCAGCTGATAACCGATAATCCGTGTGTAGGAATTTCAGCAAAGGGCGGAAAAGCATCGAAAAAGAAAGACGCCTTGACAGATCAACAGGTTGCAATTCTGCTGGATACGGTGAAAGAGCTTCCGCCATATCTTTTTATTATGATTGGTTTGTATTCCGGCTTGCGTCGGGAAGAAATTCTTGCATTGCAATGGGACTGTGTATTCCTGGATGAATCCACCCCATATATTTCTGTGAGACGTGCATGGCGTGCAGAGCATAACAGGCCGGTGATTTCTACCGTCCTAAAGACAAAAGCAGCAAAAAGGGATATTCCCATTCCGAAGTGTCTGGTGGACTGTCTGCGGGAAGCAAAAGCAAATTCCATATCGGAGTATGTGATTGCCGACAGCGAGGGACAGCCGCTTTCCTATTCTCAGTTTACAAGAGTTTGGCAGTATGTAGTTGTTCGTTCTGCAAAAGAGAGAACCTACTATAAATATGTGAATGGACAGAGCATTAAATATACCGTCAAGCCGACATTAGGAACAACGCAGAGGAACAATCCCAAGATTCGCTATACCCTGAATTTCGATGTAACACCGCACTTGTTGCGGCATACCTACATCACGAATCTGCTCTATGCGGGCGTTGACCCTAAGACAGTTCAGTATTTGGCAGGGCATGAGAATAGTAAGACAACTATGGACATTTACGCGAGGGTCAAGTATAATAAACCAGAGGAACTTTTCGAGGTAGTGAATGATGCTTTGAACCAGGAGAATTTCGATGAAAAATCACCGATTTCTATGGTTAAGGAATAGGACAACCGACAACAGAAAATACGAAAAAGCCCGTAATATCAAGGAAAAACGCACCATAGAGATGTTTAATACGGTCTTAAAGCAGCTCGTAGAGCTCCTCAGTTCTCAAAGAGATAATTGTATATTTGCTATTATCAACCCCAAAGTCGCTTATGACTTTGGGGATTTTTTATCTTCGGTTCCTCGGAGTTGCAAAAACAATAAGTTTGTTCAAATTGATCACACGCATCAAGAAATAGTATGTTTTGCTAAATTTTTTAATGTGATGAATGTTGTTTATTCATTTGTAGCGGCGAACAGTGTTCGCCATTTGATTTGGTTGCAAAACCAAATCAACAAAATACCAATAATGTTAAAAATATTGTTAGATGATAGAATTTGCTTTACTGTCTGTCGAACCGATTTTACAATCGTTTCGATTGGCGGGCAATGACCGCCGCTACAATTGAAATACATTTTTATTATATCAAGACATATTTAAAAGGACTGAAAGATAACCGCTTTCAGTCCTTTTGGTGTTTATTTGGTGTTTATTAAATGTTGAAAACTTTTAATGGGTTGGATTACTTATTTTTTTCTTCCTTTTTTTCTTTGAAAGCGAAGAAACGCTGTCCGATGTAGTTGAATGCAACAAATAGGCAAGCGCCTACTATCATTGAGAAGTTGCCTGCAAACTTTTCAACACTCCAGCCGAACATTGTCCAGCTGTTTGCCGTACAGAGCATACTGATGAGCGGAATTGCAATTCCGTAGGCAAGTCCGTAGCATATTGCAATATTGAGTGCAAATTTAACGATTGGTTTCCAGCCCTTGTCCTTGTTTTTGAATGTGAAGTATTTGTTGAGAAAATAGCTTAAAATACTGCCGAGGATGTAGCCGATAAGCGATGAAACCCATTCATTCCAACCACAGAGGTTAAAGAACAGAAATTGAAGTCCCATACCCACAACCGTGTTTAAAATTCCGACAAGTATAAACTTCCAAAATTTAATGTCAAAAAACTGCTTTATAAAATTACCCATTAACCGTTAATCTCCTTATCATCTTTTTCTTCGTTATCTTCATCCTCAAAATTAGAGAATTTTGTAATGTAAATAGGTCTGTCCTTGGCTTCCATATAAATTTTTCCTATGTATTCGCCAAGAATACCGATTGACATTTCGGTGATTCCGCCCATAAAGAGGATTGCGCACAGCGTGGTGACATAACCGGGTGTGGTAATTCCGAGAAAAAGCGTTTGAATCAGCGTTATTATAATGTATATGAGCGAAATTACGAAGATGATAAATCCCATAACAGCCGTGAATCTGAGCGGTGCAACCGAAAAGCTTGTGATTCCCTCAATTGCATATTTGAACAGACTTGAGAATTTCCATGTTGTCTGACCGAGCTGACGGTCAACTGTTTTGTAGGCAATCCATTTTGTATTGAAGCCAACCCATGAGAAAATGCCCTTTGAAAATCTTTGAACTTCGCTGAGTTCAAGGATTGAGTCAACCATCTGACGGCTCATCATACGGAAGTCCATTGCGCCGTAGGGCATTTTTACATCTGTAAGCCTATTTGAAAGCTTGAAGAACAGTTTTGAAAAAATTCCTCTGAACTTGCTTTCGCCCTCACGCTCGGCACGCTTTGTCGCACAGCAGTCGTAACCCTCATGTTCAACAGCCTGAATCATCTGAGGAAACAACTGCGGAGGATGCTGAAGGTCGGCGTCCATAACAACAACATAGTCGGCTGTTGTATGCTTGAGTCCAGCATACATTGCCGCCTCTTTGCCAAAATTTCGTGAGAATGAAATATACTTGATATTGTTAAAAGTTTTCGCAAGCTTTTTCATGATAAGGTAGGTTCTGTCCTTACTGCCGTCATTTACAAGTATGTATCTGAAAGAATACTCGGGCAGAGAGTTGATAACCTTGTTGGTTTCAAGCACAAAATGCTCAAGTCCAGCTTCTTCATTATAGCAGGGAACAACTAAGTCTATGGTTTTCATTTTTTACATCACCTTTATAAAGTTAAACTCACCGCATAGGAGTGAGAGTATCCGCACTTAGATTTTAATTATAACAAAGCTAACGCCAAAAGTCTATTTTTTTTAAGATTTTTATGTTTTTTTATTTACATCACACACGAAAAGCGTTAAAATAGAATGGATTACTTGTACCCGATTGCATTTTTGTGCATATCGGAAAACAATTACAAAATATTTCGGAGGTCAAATTATGCCCGCTGTAAAGAAAAGGAAGAAGGCTGAGCCTGTTACGCTGAATAACAAGAGCAACAGCAAAGGCTTTTTCTCAAAAAACATGTTTATCGTTTTGGCTTTTGTCATACCGTTTGTGCTTATGACAGCCGCTTTCGGAGTTATGAAGGTTTCGCCGTTCGGTGACAATCAGATTCTCGTAACCGACCTGTGGCATCAGTATTATCCATTCCTTGCGGATATGCAGGAAAAACTTAAACACGGCGAATCGCTGTTCTGGTCATGGACGCAGGGCGGAGGTGTGAACTACTTTGCACTTATGTCATACTACCTTATGAGCCCGCTGAATTTTCTTACGGTATTTTTGCCGAGTGAATGGCTGAGAGAATTTTTGATGTTCTCTGTTGTAATCAAGGTTGCATGTGCAAGTATGTTTATGGCAATCTTCTTACGCAGTCTTTTTAAGAAGAATGATTTTTCTCTTGTGATTTTCGGATGCAGTTTCGGCTTTTGTGCATTCTTTATGGGTTACTATTGGAACACAATCTGGCTTGATACGGTTTGTATCACACCGCTTGTTGCTCTTGGTACAGTAAAGCTCTTCACGGAGGGCAAGTTCAGACTTTACATAGTTTCGCTTGCACTTTCACTTTTGACTAACTATTATATAGGTTTGTTTGCCTGCATTTTTGTACTGTTGTCATTTATTGCCATACAACATTGTAAATGGGACGGCATCAAAAAGTTTGCAACAAATATTCTTCGCACAGGCATCTACTCATTGATTGCAATCGGACTTACTGCGTTTTTCCTGTTGCCGGCATTCTTCGGTCTGCAAAACACAAACGCATCGGGGGCAACTTTCCCGACAACCTTTGCAATCAATATAGGTTCGACAAATGACCTTATGGGTGTGCTTGAGGCAATCAGAAAGATTCTTTCCAATTTCATCACATTTGCCGCTCCTGCAATTAAAGAGGCTGACGCATTGCCTAACATTGCCTGCGGTACACTTTCTCTTGTACTCGGAATTCTTTTCTTCACAAGCAAGAAAATTTCGCTCAAGGAGAAAATCGTTGACGGCTGTCTTATCGGTTTTATGATTATCAGCTGTATCATCAGACAGCTTGACTACATCTGGCACGGTTTCCACTTTACAAATATGATTCCGTACCGTTTCAGCTATCTTATCAGCTTTGTACTTGTTGTTATGGCATTCAGAGCATTTATGCTCCTTGAATCAAGCTCTTGCTGGGATGTTATTCTTGCCGCACTTTTTGTTGCGCTTGTTATCATCTTCGGTATCGGCACACAGGAGACTTATGCGCTTGTCGGCACGGCAGTTATTGCGGCTGTAATCTGCGTTCTGCTTTTCCTCTATACAAAGAGAATTGTTCCGAAACAGGTTCTTTTGATTGTATTCGGCGTAATCATAATAGGCGAGAGTGCCGCCGCAGGTTATATCGGTGTTAAGACAACAACTGTAACGGGCACTTACGATTATCCGAGAGGCGAGGAAAGTACTGCACAGGTAATTGACTATATGGACAGCCTTGAAAGCAACACAACCGAAATGTGGAGAGCGGAGATGACATCAACTCAGACGCTTAACGATGCGGCTCTCAACCACTACAACGGACTTTCGATGTTCAACTCAATGGCTAATGTTGATATGACCGTGCTGTTTGAAAACTTTGGTATGATGGGTTGGAAGAGCGGTAACCGCTACACCTATGCCGAGGGTTCACCGGTTACAAACCTCTTTATGAATCTTAAATATCTTATTGCCCGTGACAATATCTATATGAACACCTATGACCTTACAGAGGTTTACGGTGTCGGTAATGTAAAGCTTTTGCAGAACAATCACTATCTGCCGATGGGCTTTATGACAAACTCCGCACTTGCAAGCTGGCAGGTTGATGAAAACGAAGATCAGTTCAATCCGTTTGACAAACAGAATGAATTTTTCAAACTTGCAACAGGCATTAAGGATGATGTTTACACTCCGCTTGATGTTGTTTCACAGGGACACACAGACTACAATCAGTTCCCCGTAAATAAGACAGGTTACGGACGATATTCATTCAGCTGTACCGATACAACAGTTACTCCGCATGTAAAGTGGAATTACGAAGCACCTAAGGACGGCTTGTATCTTATGTATGCGGATATTACGGGCGGTGACGATGTTACCGTTATGATTAACGATGTTGCCCAGAGCAAGACCTACGGTATGGGCAGAAGCTATATTGCCTGCATCGGTCAATGCAAAAAGGGCGACAAGATTTCTGTTTATTCAAATCTCCAGCAGGGACAGTCGGGTTCTGCAATGGTATTTGTTGATGTTCTGAATCAGGATGTCTTTGAAGAAGGTTACAATAAGCTTTCAAAGAGCGTAATGACAACAACAAAGCTTACAGGCAGTTCTATGGAGGGAACAATCAATGCACAGGAAAACGGATTGTTCTACACCTCTGTTCCGTATGAAGAAGGCTGGAAGGCATATGTTGACGGCAAGGAAGTAACAATTACTCCTGTCGGAAACGCACTTGTTGCATTCAATCTTGACAAGGGCGAGCATACAATCAAGCTTGAGTATTATCCAAAGGGATTTGCAATAGGCTTGACCGTGACAATCATATGTGCCGCAACCTTTGCGTTCCTCTGCGTATGGACATATATCATCAAAAAACGCAGAAAAAAGAAAGGCGATATTTCTGAAAATCCCGAAGAAGTTCAGATTAACGCTGAATAATAAAATTAAATATTTTTAAACATTACCGCCGTACAGCGAAAAATCTGTACGGCGGTTTTTCTTTAATTTAACAAAATGCACAAAAAAACATCGTGAAATTCTATAACATAAATAATAAAAAAACTATCAATACTTATTTAATTATGCTATAATAATGTTAGTTATAAAGCTCTATTTTAAATTGCAATAAAAAATAAAATTAATTAAATTAACCATATGTTCTAATTAACTTAACGGAGGATTGAAAATGAGAGGAAAATTATCAAAAAAATTAAAAAGTAGTATCTTAATAGCAACATTGATTATTAGTTTAGAGAGCGTTTGTGTTATACCAGGTAATGCGGCTGAGTCAACTAGTAAATCTGAAAACGGATATGTTGTAGATGAATATGAAAGATTAGCAACTTCTTTATCAAATAAAACAGTTGGAGCAGTGAGCTTTTATGATCCTAGAAATTCAAATATAATGACGGATATTAAAGACCAAGAAACCACAGATTTGTGTTGGTTATATTCAACAACAGGAATGGCGGATACATATGTTTACAAAAAGTATGGAAGCAAGTTTTCCACATCTGCGGCACATGGCGGTGTGGCTATGTCCAATGCTATTTCTCAAAAAAATATTGGATATTATAATAATACTCCCTCTTCTGCTGGAAATAATGCAAAGGCATTGCAATACATGACAAATTGGAATTCACCTATATTTTATAATAATTTCATAACATGGAATTCTATGATTGCGGAGAGCGATTATCCGATTTCAACTTTATTGCATAATTCAAACAATTTAATTACAGATGAATTTAAAAATTCTAAATCTCTGTATCACGTAACAAGTTCAGTATATTTGAATTATCATGATACTGATAGTATAAAAAGTGCTATTAAAGAGTATGGAGCTGTTACTTCTGGAATAAGAAAAAATACAAATTTTGGAAAAGATTCAAATGGAGAATTGAATATATACAACTATACCGCAGGTTTGAATCTGTCACCAAATCATGAAATCATGATAGTTGGTTGGAATGATAAATATTCAAAAGATAATTTTACAACAAATCCAAAACCGACAGTTAATGGAGCGTGGCTTATAAAAGATAGTGATTTGGATTGTGGATACTACTGGATGTCGTATGACGACTCTTATTTAAAAAGCTCAGAAAATAATATTATGGCAATCACTGGTATAGAAAAATCATCTGATAGAGAACATATGCTTTCATATGATTATTTTATTCCTGCATATAAATCAAAGTATAGTTTTAAAGATGACCTCTATCTGTGTAACGTGTTTAATGTTAACGATTATGTTGACGAATATAACGAAATTAATAAGGTAATGTTCTATTTGAGAGCTTCTGGTTGTAACTATGAAGTAAAAATAATTGATGTCACAAATGATATATTACCTACAGATTTAGATGATATAGGTGCCTTGGCAGAAGGTAGTTTTAGTGGCGAGGGCTACATAACAGAAAACCTCTCGACTCCGTATAACATAGAGTCAGGTGGCAAATATGCAATTATAATTAAATTGTCTCCAAAATCATCTAGTTCAAGAATTTATATTCCATATGAAGGAACTTTTAAATGGACAAAAAACTCAAAGGAAATTTTGCCTGAAATTAATGAAAATGAAAGTTTCTTTGGGACACTTGATTCGTTAAATAATATAGCTTGGAATGATTGTTTTAGTAATGACGAATATTGTGATGGTAATAAGGGTAATTTAATTATTCGTCCTGTATTATCCAAAGCTAAAAACGTATCTGATGATATAGTTCTAAATCCTGATACTATAATAGATACATCAAAAGATGAAATTGTGAAAATAAAAAGTGATTCTGAACTTTTTTCAGTACATACTTCAAATAATCGTATCTTGCGACAAAATGTAGATTATGTTAGAAATAAAGACGGTATAATCATTAAATCAAGTTATTTGAATAGCCTAAATGGTACATATACTAAATTGGTTTTAGAATTTAACAATGACATTACAAAAAATATTGTTGTGAATCCTAAAGCTAACATAACCAGCGTAACGCTGAGTGGCAATCCTATTGTTGGAGATGAAGTATCGGCTGTTGTTTCAGGTATTCCAGAAAAAGAGAGTTATGATGTTAATTATCAGTGGCAGAGTTCTGTAAATGGAACATCGTGGGTAGATATTTCAGGCGCAGTGACTGCTGATTATACAATTAATGAAAATGATTTTAGACGTTATTTGCGTGTAAAAGTTACAGCTACTCGTAACGGAAATGTAATGTACCCAACCACTAAATATTCAAACTCCACTAAGTTTAGAACCGTCATTTTGGGTGATGTTGATTTAAACGGTATTGTTGATGTTTTAGATTCCACACTATTACGAGAATACATAGCAAAAATAAAAACATTAACAGATGAACAAGTATTAGCTGGTGATGTTGATAGAGATAGTGATATTGACATAATCGATGCAACATTGATTCAGAAAATAGCATTAAATATAAAATGGCATTAAATATAACAAGGGGGACTAACTAATGAAAAAGATATTAGCAATATTACTTGCAGGAGTTATGTCTGTTACAGCATTTGGCTTTAATGCATCTGCTGTTGAAAAAACAGACGCTGAAATTCAGCAGGAAAAGTTAGGTTACATATTGAATTTGAATAAAGATATTTGGTTGGATTGTGCAGTGATATATGACGGAGTTTGGCCGTCAATAATGGACAACGCAAGAGAGGTGTATGATACTGACGGTTTATCGGCAGATGAATATACTGTTGCATTAAAACAGGTTTATGATATGTATTACGATGCACCGCTTGTAAATATTGAGTATGCAGAGGCTACATATAAGAATGCATTGAAAGAAGAAAATTATAATAATTGGTATTCAGAAAATGAATGGAATGATTTTCAGGAAAAGTTAAAAAATCTTGGTGACGCATTTGATTATTATTATGCACATAAGAATGAATTTCCGTGTAATCAACTTACAAAAGCGTTTAAAGAGATGATGACATCTTACAATAAAATGACAAATGCGTATACCGTCAAAGGTGATGTGAACGGTGACGGCGAAGTAAATATTGAAGATGCAACATTTGTTCAAAAATATGTTGTTCATATTGAGAACCTTACAGGTGCGCAGAAAATGCTGACAAATGAAAAAAATTATGAAAACATTACGGTTACGACTGCAACAAACCTTCAGAAACATATCGTAGGTCTTGAGCCTGAATTTAAAAACAACGATATTTTCATTGACGAACAGAGGTGTGTAAGTTCACTTGACGACACTCTGCGTTGGTATAATTACTGCAATTTCAATATCTGTCCTCGCAGAAATGATGTAACAAGTGGCACATACATAGATAATAATTTTATTTGCATGGATAAAATTTTTGGATACAGAATATGGTGTGACAAAAATGGATATGATTACCTCTAACTGAATAAGGTGAATAAATTAAACCGCCGTACAGCGAAAAATCTGTACGGCGGTTTTTGTTGTAAAACAATTACAATACTATGCCCGGGTGCAATAATTTCCTATATCATACCGCCTTTACTTATCTCCCGATTTTGTACACAGGGCGGCGATAAGTCCGAAAACTATTGCGGCTGAGATTCCTGCGGCGGCGCTTGTAAGACCTCCTGTAAGAATTCCGAGTGCGCCGTCCTGAGAGAGCGCCTTTCGCACGCCCTCGCTCATAAGAAAACCAAATCCGCTGATCGGCA
>ERZ779947.154-NODE-154-length-11090-cov-4.76312_pt1 | contig 11090 bp, 9 predicted proteins | sample MGYA00511542_ERZ779947 | MGnify/ENA primary metagenome ERZ779947 (study PRJEB29588, sample SAMEA2150909) | human gut metagenome | biome: human gut; feature: human-associated habitat; material: faeces | place: Denmark | collected 2008/2010 ... | reverse complement strand
TCCGCAGGACGCACTACTCTCGACAGAGAGTATAGAAGTGCGCCCTTAGAGTTCTAAGGGTATTTTTAGATAATTGGGAATGTTTCTTTGTCAAACTGCGTAACATTGAACACGATACGCCACTCGACATCATCACCAACCGGTTCAAAGTGCAGAGCAGAACAAGCAGCATGAAGTTTTTCTTGTGAATTTGTTCCATATATAACTGCTGTCGGACCATCTGCACCACCAATAACACCAACAACAAAACAGGAACTACTGCCAACTGGACGGAACGAATGATCGTCTGGTGTAACTTCTATCGGTCTATCGCCTTCATCACAGTCAAAAACCGAAATGTTCTCCATCGGTTCAGGGGTAAGTGTATAACTCATGGCAATATAATGTGTCGGATAAATCCAGCGATCAGAACCAAAACTATTTTGAGGAACTGTCTGCTGTTCTATTTCCTGCACGGTCAGTGTATGGGTTATTCCGCTAACAGGATGGGAAAACATAAATGAATCTCCGGGTGCGTGAACTTTGAAATGTGAGCCTGGAACTTGTCCTGGTTGCTGCTCCATTGTAAGAAAAAGTTTATTGATTTCAGGGTGATGCTTGGTTCCCCAAGGAAATACGTCTCTGCATATGACCCAGCCATAAGTACTATCCAGCCCATAATGGTCGATTGCCCATTTTGCTTCCAACTCATTGATAACGCCATCTGGCAGACAAGGATTAAAGCTCACAGCGCAGCCATGGGTTGTCTGTAATATTTTCTCGTTTAACTTCAAGCAAGGTTTGAAGTTAAAACAAAGTGGGTTTTCCCATTCCATCTGCATCTGTTGCTCACGGGTAAAATTTTCACATGAGTCATTTTCCCAGTCCAGATTCCATTTTTTCATGAAGTCACGGATGCTTTCTGAATCAACTCGCATACAAAAATCAACGACAAGTCCTTTGCTACATGAATAAGCTGCCGGAATTACCCAATGATATCCAGCCCAATCGAATTGTTTATCCAGCTTGATCTCTTTTCCGGCACGGTCTTTACCTCGATGTCCCCAGAAATCTCCATCAAAGTAGACCTTCCATTCAGGGGCAACCAATTCTGCCTCTGAAGTCATATCATTATCGTAATAATCTTCTGTGTATTTAATCTGACTGTAATCAAAGGAAGATTGCAGGTTTTTGATATATGTCCACGGTTGTTCCATAGGCAACAAATTCATCTTCTCTGAAATTTCCGATAAAGTTTGCTGTTGTTCCTGGGTTGTAGGGTTTTCATTGAGAAAGGCTTCAAACTGTGCTTCGTTCCACATCCACGCTTGTTCCACTGCCGCCACATCACCACAAGCCAGTATAAGCCGCAGAAAGTCGGTAAAATTTTCAGCTACTGGATGAACATAATCAGGAGAAGTATTCATGGGGCTGACAGAGAAAACCATCTCTCCAAATCCACGAATGAAACAGAAGTGGATACCATCTATCCCTGCCCATCCAAAAACCGATGCCCCTTTTGGGGTACAAAAATAATTTGTATTATCCTCACGGAGTTCAACTCCCACAGGACTTAAATCGACACCCCGCTGTAAAAATTTTTTCAAAATTCTATTCATTAAGCATCCCCCCATAAAATTAGTGCTATCACGCTCTTTATTGTAGTAAATTTTATCACAAGAGTGTGAATAAATCTACTGGCGAATGCTGAAACCGCCCGAACAGTTTCTTTCTGCTCAGGCGGCTTTCTTCATCTATTTTTCTTTCTTCTGCTGCACTTGTTCATGGGCTTCCTGCTGAACATCAGCCCAGCGGAAAAGCCATACTTGAAGTGACTTTCACTTTCTTCACATTGGGCGATTGCTGTCTGCGCCCGGAGTTCCTGCACCAGCTCATAGTCCTCTTTGCTGAGCCGCTGGGACAACTGCTCCATGAGCTTTTCACAGGCTATGACTGCCTTTCGGTATTCCGGTGATGTAGGTACAACTGTCTCGCAGGGATAAAACTCCCCATTATACATGGCTTCCAAAATCATAGCTTTACCTCTCTCAACAGTAGATTAGTTCCGTCTTGATGATTTCCTCTGCCCGGCAGCGGATGGAGTTCATTGACTGCACCCATAACATCTGATTTTCCGCTTTCATGGCTTCGGTCACGCCCTCGGCTTTCATCATCTGCCGGATAATCAAGTCCAGCCTGTCTGCCGCCTGCTCGTTCAGATCGGCAACGACGGTGTGGAGCCTGCCGGACAAAATTAGCCTTCCCGTGGAGTGGCAAACTCCATGAAATTTCCGATTGTGGATCAGCAAATCATTCGCAGTAATAAAAATGATTTGCTTTTTTCTTGGACATAACATAGTGGGCACTCACTCAGTAATAACATCATGTACCATAAATGAGGTAATCGAATGAAGAGGGAACGGAATGCAAAGCAAGCTTTTATTGAGGGGACAGTTCGTGTTGTGGCCAGGGATGGATTAGACAAAACGACAACGAAAGCAATCGCAACAGAAGCTGGCCTGAGCGAGGCATATATCTATCGCTGCTTTGAGAGCAAAGAGGCGCTGCTGTGTGCTGCCTTCCACATGGAAGATGTCGCTTTCGCGTATTTTCTCAAGCAAAACCTCGTGGGCATACATATACAGAATACTCCATGGAAGGACAGAGCGTTTCAACTGTGGTCAGCAAGCTGGAGGTTCATTCTTGGAAGGAGGGACGACTGCCTCTTTTACCTTCGATACTACTACTCTGCGAATTGCCGCACTTATGCATACGAGGAGCATCTCCAATGTTTTCAGGAGCTATTTGCAGCGGTGGAACAGACTTTCAAACCGGAAGCCAATGTCAACATGCTACTTCATCAGGTTTTTGACACGATGCTGTCTTTTGCTGCAAGAGTGCTTGGAGGTGAAATGCCGGATGATGATGCGACCACACAGTGGGCATTTGAACAGATATACAGCTTTGTTGTACCTAACGTTCGTGAAGAGCTTTTGATCCCATCTGGCTCAACACCGGCCTGACGGTGCAGCTACTTAGAGATTAAGCGTGTAGGGATGTGGGATATATGGCGTCAACAGCGACCGGCTGTTTGGCAGAGAAAAGCTCTGCCGATGCGATCATTCAGATAGCAAAGCCTGTACTGCGGCAGAAGAAGCTGTTTCTGGTAACGAAGCGTGTTTTTGACATAGTATGCTCTTTTTTGGGCCTGCTGATTTTGGCAATCCCGATGATGATCATTGCACTGATTGTCACCATAGACTCACCAGGCGCTCCGATTTTTAAGCAGGAGCGGCTTGGCATCAATGGAAAGCCGTTTATGATCTATAAATTCAGATCCATGCGCCTTGATGCGGAGGAAAACGGCCCCCAGTGGGCGGATGAACAGGATCCAAGATGCACGCACTTTGGCCAAATCCTTCGGCGCACTCGGCTGGACGAGCTTCCCCAGCTCTATAACATCCTGCGCGGCGACATGAGTTTCGTCGGCCCGCGGCCGGAGCGTGCTTATTTCTACCGAGAATTTGAGAAATATATTCCGGGCTTCTCCAACCGCCTGCTGGTCACGCCGGGGCTGACCGGGTATGCACAGGTAAACGGCGGATACTCACTAAAACCGGAAGAAAAAATCATCTACGATATGGAATACATTGAGCGCCAATCCATCATCCTTGATATCAGGTGCCTCTTAAAGACTGTACATATCGTTTTTTCTCATGAGGGTGCCAGGTGATATTTGCGCGTTAGGGTTCTTAAACCGGAATAAGAAAAAAGTAAGAGAGATCGTGAAAAAATGAAACGTGACATCCTTTTCCTCTGCCAGTTTTTCTATCCAGAATATAACTCCTCCGCAACACTCCCTTTTGATACTGCCAGTTATTTGGCGCAAAACGGATACTCTGTCGGTGCCTTGTGCGGCTACCCAAGGGAATATAACACCAGCGGTGAGGTTCCAGTTAGAGAGACGAAGGATGGCGTTTCCATTCACCGGCTTCACTATATGCAGCTCAACCGACGCAGTAAGCTCGGCAGACTGATCAACTATTTTTCTTTTACACTTTCGGTCTTGCTCCATATTTTTGAACTTAAGGACTACCAAGCGGTCATTGTCTATTCGAATCCACCGGTGCTTCCCATTGCTGCAATTTTGGCCCATAGACTCTTTAAAACGAAAATCATCTTTGTGTCCTACGATGTTTATCCGGAAGTTGCCTACGCTTCGGGTAGTCTGAGAGAAGGCAGCACCGTTTCAAGCGTGATGCAGCGAATCAACAAAAGTCTCTTCCAACGCGCCGAATCCGTTGTTGCATTGACCGATGAGATGCGGGAATACCTTCTTGACCATCGGCCTGAGCTTTCTGCGAATCGCGTTGTCACCATTTCCAATTGGGCGCATGAAGCAACAGCTGGCAGTAAGTCCGCAGCACGGGCTGAACTGGGATATACAGATGAGGACTTTATCGTTGCCTACTTTGGTAATATCGGTATCTGTCAGGATGAAACAGCCTTGATTCATGCAATGAACCAATTGGCGGATCACACGAATATCAAATTTTTAATTGCCGGTCACGGAAACAAGATGCCGTCAGTCCGACAGGCAGCAGAGCGGCTTCCCAATGTCGGAATCTGCGATTTCCTTACTGGAACTGCTTTTGAGCATGCGGTCGCTGCCAGTTCCTGCGGCATTGTCAGTCTCGAACAGGGGCTGACCGGTATGTGTGCCCCCAGTAAATATTATAGCTATCTCCAGGGCGGTTTGCCAATTCTTGCTGTTGCGGAACAGAGCTCCTACTTATCAAAGGAAGCGTTGCATTCTGAAGTCGGGCTATGCTCAAATGTGGGGAATGGTGTACAGCTCACCCGGAATATCTTGCAATTATATCGGGACCCGGAACTGTGCAAAAAAATGTCAGATAATGCAGCGAGACTATACACGGAAAAGTATGCAAAGGGCATCGGCCTGAACAAGTATGCCACCTTGTTCAAGAACGTATTACGCACGGCCAACTAAGGAATTGTTTTTCATGAAATACCTATTCATTAACTCTGTCTACGGATTTGGAAGTACAGGCAGAATTATCGCAGATAAATGTGAACAGCTCAAAAACGAGGGCCATGAATGTGCTGCTGCATATGGAAGAACATGTGCAGATAACGGTGCGGCACATTTGATTCGAATCGGCACAAAGTTGGATTGTCTGTTTCACGCAGGAATTACGCGCTTATTCGATTTGAATGGGTATGGCTCCAGAGCGGCAACACAGCGATTGCTTTCACAAATCGAGCATTTCCGGCCTGATGTGATTTGGCTGCACAATCTGCATGGCTACTATTTAAATATTGAACTGCTCTTCAAATGGTTGAAAAAGCATTCTCAAATCAAAATCCTTTGGACGCTTCACGACTGCTGGGCATTTACCGGACACTGTGCTCAATTTAGCGCAGCAAAATGTGACCGCTGGAAATTCGGCTGCGGAGATTGTCCGCAGCTGAAGGCATATCCCAAAACATATGGGGCGGATCACACGCAGAGGAACTACCGGCAGAAACAGGTGTGTTTTACTGGCCTTGCGAACTTGACAATCATTGTTCCATCGAAATGGTTAGCCGGGGTAGTGAAGCAAAGCTTCTTAAAAGAATACCCCGTTGAGGTATTACATAATCAGATTGATAAAAGCCTGTTCAAGCCAACGCCAAGTGGTTTCCGAAAGCAATATGGATTGGATGGGAAAACAGTTGTTCTGGGTGCAGCCAGCGTTTGGGATAAGGAGAAGGGGTTGCTCGATTTTTGTCGGCTGCGAGAAAAACTGGACAGCGGATTTGCGATTGTCTTGGTTGGCGTGACGGAAAAGCAAAAAAGGAAGCTCTTGTCGGGGATCCTGGCTCTGCCCCGTACAGCCAGTCCCGGTGAGTTGGCCAAAATATACAGTGCAGCAGATGTGTTTGTTAATCCTACGCATCAGGATACATACCCGACAGTGAACTTGGAGGCCAGGGCCTGTGGGACGCCAGTCATCACCTATGATGTCGGTGGCAGCCCTGAGAGTGCAGGCGGAAAGTACATTGTAAAAGAAAATGATATTGACGGGCTGGCAGAGCAAATTTACAAACTGACGGAACGAGAAGCGGTGAAGCTATCTGTATGATTATTTTGGGACCATTGTTCCCAGAGGAACGGGAACAGGAAATCATATCCGCATCAAAACGAGGCGTCTCCAATGCGGCGAACAACTTTCAATGGAATCTGATTAAGGGAATCCATGCGAATACAGATGAACCGCTGATTGTTATCAATGCCCTGCCGGTTGGAACATGGCCTAAAAACTTCAAAATCTTTCACCTGAAAGATACAGACTGGTCCTGTGGGAGCATAGTTGGCCATGAGGTCGGCTGTTGGAATATCCCGCTCGTAAAACAATTCATACGAATGAGGAAGGTACGAGCGTGGGTGAAGAAGTATCCACATGAATCAGAACTCCTGATTTTCACAGCATATCTTCCATTTTTGTGGGCCGTCAATAAACTGAAGCCCGAATACAGGGTAACAGCGGTGATTACGGATATCCCCGAGTTTTATGATATGCACCAGGTTTCTGCATTCAGGAGACTCTTGCGGAGAATCCACTGCAAAATTGTTTATCACTTTATGGTAAGAGTAGATCGTTTCATCCTCCTGACGAAACAAATGGCTGTGCCTTTGCATGTAGGCAATCGCCCATACCTCGTGATGGAGGGAATGTGCGGGGATGTTGCAGATGAACCGCCGGTTTCAAAGCCTCAACCATTTTCCATGCTATATACAGGACGGTTGAACCGGCGCTATGGCCTTGAATTACTCCTTCAAGCGATGAAGGAATTGCATGATCCTGACATTGAATTGTGGCTGTGCGGCTCCGGCGAAATGGAGGAAGAAATTCGTGCATATGCTGCTCAAGATCCCCGTATTCGCTTCTTCGGCTTTTTACCGCATGAGGAAGCGGTCCAGCTGCAGAAGAAAGCAACCGTGCTTGTCAACCCAAGAACCAATCAGGGCGAATACACGAAGTACAGCTTTCCTTCCAAGACCATGGAGTATATGGCATCGGGCCGTCCGGTCATGATGTTTCGCCTGGACGGGATACCCAGAGAGTATGATCCATTCTTAACGTATATTCCAGCGGAGAGTGCTGCTTCCATTCGGGATACGGTGGAATCTCTCAGAAAATTAAGTCCGTCAGAGTTGGATGCGATGGGTGCGAGAGGGAGAGAGTTTGTGCTGAAGAATAAAAATCGAAATGTGCAAATGCGCCGGGTCCTGGACTTCATTCATAAGGAGCAAAGCGACGCATGACAATTGTACCTCTGTTCCTGCTGACGCTCGGCGCGATCAATTGGGGATATGCATATCCGTTGGTGTTCCTGTTTGTAGCTCTGCTGCGGCAGCGAATGCTTGGCAGAGAAATCTATTTTAACTTCTTGTATGCGCCAGGCTTTTGGTTGCTGCTGTCTGCAGGCATGACATATGCCTTGATTGGAATGCGGACGATCTCAGGTGTGTACCACCACGGAGTTCTGCCAGTCGTCGCATTCGCGATCGGTTGGCTCATCGCTGAGGGAAGTTCTGATAAACAAATCCGAGATGGCATTTTGGCGCTGGCAGCCGGATTTGGAACTTATGCGACCTTGAATATGCTGGTCAACATCGGAAATAACCGATACCGTTTGATCGACTTCTGGACAGGTACATATCGAGCTGCAACGGGATCCGGCGCACTAAATACGTTGCCGATCTCAGTTGCCCCCTATGCGGTGAAGTTCGAGAAAAGGCTCCCGGTAAAGATCATGTTCCTTGCGTTGTTTTTTGCCACAATTCAGTACATGTTCATGCTGGGCACACGAACACAATTTGCGATTCTTCTGCTGATTGTGATTCTTGCCGCACTGCAATTCGCATACAGCGAGCAGGGCATTGCCGGAGTTTTGAAATGTATTGGAATCATGGCTGTTATCAGCCTGATTGCGTTTCTGCTCTACCATTTCAATGTTTTGTCCCTAAGGGACTATATCCTGAGTACAAATCTGGCGGCACGCTATGAGCGGCGGGCATCCTTAGAGAATTCGGATTCTTTCCGCTTCCAAAGCTTTTGGATCGGACTGCGTGAATTGATTCAGTACCCGATGGGCGGCCGAGCCAGTCAGATATATCGCCATAACATGTGGTTGGATGTTGGCAGAGTTTCAGGAATCATTCCATTTTGCTTGTTGCTGGTTTACTCCATAAAAAACTTCGCCAATGTGACGGCGATATGGAAGAACACCAAAATCCTTCCGTCACTGCGATACCTTCTTCTGTTCCTGTATATCGGCGCATATGTCAATTGCTTTGTTGAACCAATTTGGGAAGGTGCATTGAACTTCTTCCTTGCTCTGTGCGTAGTGGATGGAATGGTCAGTGCAATGATGAGGAGATTAGAGAATGACCCCATTCCAGAAGAAAGTGTTCCAGATACTTCAAATCTTCACACAGATCTGTGATCAGCTGCAGTTGAAATACTTTTTAGTATGCGGCAGTGCGCTTGGGGCGGTTAAGTATGGCGGCTTTGTTCCTTGGGATGATGATGTCGATGTCGCGTTATTCCGCAATGATTATGAACGCTTCTGCAAGGAAGCTCCGGCTTTGCTTCCGGAACAGCTCTTCCTTCAAAACTTTCAATCAGATCCTGCATTTCCCGCAATCTACAGCAAGCTGAGAAATTCAGAAACGACCTGCATTGAGGAAAGCGTCGCGGCACTTCCAATCAACCATGGAATCAGCATTGACATTTTTCCTCTGGATGGTTACCCGACAGATAAAAAAGAGCAGGAACGACTGGAACGTAAGAAAGCCTGGTTTGTCAGAAAGCTATCCATTCCCTGCGTTCGTCCTGAGCAATGGAAGGAAGCGGTTGTGAATCCGCTGCGAGCTTTGGGCTTTGGTAAAAATACCGCACAAACTGCTGCAGCCTATACAGCATTGATCTCTGCATGGCCGGTAGAATCTTCGAATGTCATCGCAAACCACGGGAACTGGCAAGGACGCTTGGAATACCACAGAAAAGAAATATATGGCGATGGCAGCTACGGCATATTCGAGGGGCTTCCTGTTCGGCTTCCGGCAGACTGTGATGCGTATCTAAGGCAGAAGTATGGTGACTATTGGCAAGATCCACCGCCAGATAAGCAAAGAAGCCATCACAGATACTTGAAAGTAGATACCGAGCATCCATTCACGGAATACTTGTGATTTTAGGGCACACGCCCTGAAGAATATAGCAAAATCAAAAATAAAGGAAGGTTATGGAATGAAAAGAAAGACACCAGTCAAACTGATAGGCTATTTGTTATGCGTTGCACTTTTGTGTGGCCTGTTGGCCGGGTGCGGCAATGACAAAGTGCAGGAAGAGCAGAATGATAATGTTTCTGCAGATACGATTCCGGAAGATGTCGTCGTTCATACAGACTACGGTGATCTGCATTATCCGGATCGTTGGCAGGAGTATGTTACCATTCGCCAGGAGCAGAACGGCAACACGATTGCGGTTACCTTTGAAACCAAGAGCGGAGAAGAAACCTATGAATTGTTCAAGGTTTTAATTGGTGATGACAGCAGTGAGGTTGTCGGCAGCCTGACGGATGACACGGGAACCCAGCGAAATGTTTATCTGCATGTTGAGGAACTGCCTGCCGATTCTGGCTTGGAAGAGACAGAGCAGACCCGCTTCTACGCAATGCAGGAGGACTTAAATTATCTGATCGATAATTTAAAATAAATGTAAGGAGAAACTGACATGGTGAGAGGAACGATGAAAAGGTATCTGTCAATGTGCCTTGTCGTCGTCATGCTGTTGACAACGTTGCTACCTGTTAGTGCGTATGCAGCAGATGACTCGGCAATTGAGGATACCACCACGAACTATGAAGAACCTGTTGCTTCTGAACTCGAGGATGTCTCCGTTGAACTGGAAGACCAGGAATCGGAGCAAGTGGATGACACATCTGCCGTCACTGAGATTTCAGACTATGCGACATTCCTTTCCTGTTTCAAGGTTCTGGAAGGCTATGCCCAGACCTATGCGGAAGAAAATGCCGGTGAGGATGCCAATGCGCTGATCATCAACTATATCCGCACAGGCGTGGAGCGGTACACCTCCGGCACTTGGGAAATGGTCTGCGGCAAGGAGAATACTGCCTTCACCGCCTACGTTTCCGAGCAGGATACCGCGAACAACACTTCGGCTTCTGCGCTGAAGAAATTGGGCAACTTCACATTGCCCAATGGCAATAAAGTTGACCTTGGCCATGTGTTTGGTGCAATGGATGTGGCCAATTACGCCAAGGTGCAGGGCATGACGGAAGCTGTTGTTCAGGCTCGTGCCGACATGGGCAGTTGGGCCGGTGACATTACAGATCTGATGTACTGCGCCGAAAACGTGGATATCGCTGACAAGGTGGATACCACGGAGACTGACGTCGATACGCTTGCCGCCAACATTCGTGCAAGATACCTCGGTGTAGATTACGGTACGCTCAACAGTGTGGATCACTCTTTCACCGATACGGATCTCTATGGCGACATGGATGCGTTCTATCTCACAACGGAGATGAATCGCGGCGGTGTGGCTCTGAGCACGATCATTGAGAACTACTTCACCGCAGGGCTTACAGATGCAAGCCGTGCTTCCTACTTCCTGACCAACCGCCTGGACGGCATGGTCACCAAGGACGGTATCCGGAGCAAGGTTATGAGTACCTATACCGGGAATACCCTGATCGGTGCGCTGGAGAGCTCCTATCCTCTGACCGATCTTTCCAACTATGAAACGCTGCGTAAAGCGTGCTGCTACGCTTTTGCAGATTATCTCTTTGACCTTGCGGGTGATCCGAACGGTACCGACCCGGTCGGCCCTGATCCGGATCCCGAACCCGACCCGGAGCCGGATGATGCATACTACTCTGTGTTCTCTTCGGATACGACGACGGTCGCTCCCGGCGTGACGCAGACGATCAACTATGCGCTGACCAAGGACGACAAGCAGATCGTTTACTACATTGCGACCGCTGATATTTCCCGCGATGATGTGAGTATCCACGCC
>ERZ779947.150-NODE-150-length-11198-cov-2.1942_pt1 | contig 11198 bp, 10 predicted proteins | sample MGYA00511542_ERZ779947 | MGnify/ENA primary metagenome ERZ779947 (study PRJEB29588, sample SAMEA2150909) | human gut metagenome | biome: human gut; feature: human-associated habitat; material: faeces | place: Denmark | collected 2008/2010 ... | reverse complement strand
ATAGCAATCACCGTCACTCGCAAGTTACCGTTATATCAATTTGTATTAGTGAATATGACGGGGAGAGAGTAACCGTAAAAATAAAAGTGGATAGAAGAAAACAACTGTTTTTAGGAAGAGCGTTGATGAAAGTATGACGATGAACAAGCCATATTGGCGAGGACGGAAGTATGACATATAGCAATTTTTCTATTTCAACGGGTAAAACCGCTGAAACACTTGTCTGACACAGACAAACACAGCTCAATGTTTTGGCAACCAGAAAAAATAAAAATACGGAACAGATTTCTGCTCCGTAAAAATTATTTAAAGAATATCCAACCTTCAACCTTGTCGCCGTCAACCATAAAAGCTTTTTCTGCAATCTCCGCAAGCGGCGAATCACTGTAACTGTCCGAATAAAAATTGTCAATTTTTCCGTCAGGAAAAGCCTCATAAAATCGTTTTACCTTTTCCTTGCCGTGACAGTTTACACCCGAATATTTTCCGCTGTGCATATCTACCTTTGACGCCATAAGGTTTTTTATTTTGAGCCTTTTGCAAACGGGTTTCAGCAAAAATTCGGGTGACGCCGAAATAATTACATCATCATCTTTCTTTTGTTCAAGGTAAAACGGTTTTATATTTCCTATGTATTCCTTCCAGAAATCATTTACATCCTTTTCAGTATCGCAATAGGTAAGAAATCTGTACATTTTTTCTTTAAAATCAGTTTTTGTACCTTTTTTGAATACATAGAATTTTAAAAATGCTCCCAAAAGCGATGGGGCAAGAGTGAGTATTTTTTTATGCCTTTTAAGGCAGAATAAATAGAAGTCGGCTGTTGAGTCCCCGTAGTAAATCGTTTTGTCAAAATCGTAAACATTCATAATATGCAAATTCCTTTTTAGTTTTGCAAATAATTTTTGACATTCAATTCTTAACAGAAGAGAACATCTGCACTATGATTATAATATGAGAAGAAAATTTTTGCAACATTTCCCGTTAATAAGCTCATTTTGGCTGATTATCCAAAGAATATACCGTTATTCTGTTGCTTTTAACTCTGTTTTGTTGTACAATATACTATGTATTATTGTATAAAGGAGAAAATCCGTGTTTGGTTATTTGCAGATTCAAAAGAGCGAACTGCTTGTTCGTGAATCCGAGGCTTATAAGGCTGTGTATTGCGGTCTTTGCAGGCAAATGGGTAAGGATTACTCCGTGTTTACAAGATTTACGCTAAGCTATGACTGCACATTTTATGCAATGCTTTTAATGTCGCTTAACCGTTCGTGCAAAGGCTTTAAAGACGGCAGATGCACCTGTAATCCTCTTAAAAAATGCAAGTTTGCAACAGATTCGGGTGACGCATACAGAAAGGCTGCCGCATTTTCAATGATATCGGTTTATTATAAAATCATTGATGATATTCAGGACAGCGGATTTTTTAAAAAGCTTTTGTGCAGAATCATAAAGCCTTTCTTTTCTCATCAGAGGAAAAAGGCGGCAGATAAGTATCCCGATATGGACAAAGCGGTTTCTGATATGATGAAAATGCAGTATGATGCTGAACATTCGGAAAAGCCGTCTGTAGATATGTCGGCTCATCCAACGGCATTAATGCTCGCTGCTGTATTGTCGGCTGAGGCTCATGATGAAATTCAAAAAAGAGTTCTCTATGAATTCGGCTATCATATCGGCAGGTGGATTTATCTTGTCGATGCCGCAGATGATATAGAAAAAGATATCAAATCAAACGGATTTAATCCGTTTGTAAACAAGAAAACAGGTGAGGTAAAATCATCGGATTTTATAAAAGCGGTGCTGAATCAGTCACTTGCAAGGGCATATGATGCCTACAATCTTTTGAACTTTACCGATTTTAAGGGAATTTTAGATAATATGATGCTTTTGGGATTTCCTGCATCACAAAACAGAGTAACAAGCAAACTTGATACGGAGGTCAATAATGAATAATCCATATGAGGTTCTCGGTGTGTCTGAAACAGCTACCGATGAAGAAGTAAAAGCAGCGTACAGAAACCTTGCTAAAAAATATCATCCCGATAACTACACCGACAGTCCTCTTGCGGATGTTGCGGAGCAGAAAATGAAGGAGATTAATGAGGCATACGATATGATTAATCAGATGCGTCAGAAGGGTAAGGGTACAGGCTCAACAGGCAGTTCGTCATATAACGCAAATTCTTCAAGCTCACAGTTCTACAATGTAAGAATTTACATTCAGAGAGGACTTCTTGATCAGGCCGATCAGATTCTTGAAAACACAGCACAGTCAATGAGAACCGCCGAATGGCATTATCTCAAGGGCATGATTGCATACCGCAGAGGTTGGTCTGAACAGGCTTTTTCATATTTCACAACTGCGTGCAATATGGCCCCCAACAACACGGAATACCGAGCCGCTCTTAACAATATGCAGAGCCAGAGAGCATACAACTACGGCGGTTATACTCAAACAAATCCTAACGCAACAGGTTCATCCTTCTGCGATGTTTGTGCAGGAATGATGTGTGCAAACTGCTTGTGTGATTGTTGCAGAATGGGATGTTAATATGAGGAAAAACGGTATCAAAAAGGGGACAATGCGTATTGCGGTTTGCGGAATTATTGCGGCGCTCTCACTCGTTTTTATGATGATGACATCTCTCGTTCCAATCGGAACATACGCTTTGCCCTGTCTTGCAGGAATTCTCATTTCCTGCATAGTTGTTGAATACGGCTATGGATGGGCTATCGGTGTGTTTTGTGTAACTGCCGTGCTTTCAACGCTCCTTGCCGGCGATAAAGAGGCTGTTATATATTTCATTGCACTCTTTGGCTATTATCCGATTTTAAAGGGCGCTTTTGAATTTAAAATCAAAAACAGGGCAGTTCAATACATACTCAAGTTTGCGGTATTTAATGTTGCCGCTATCGGTTCATTCTTTGTCGCAACATGGCTGTTGTCAATTCCGACAGATGAATTTACCGTTTTCGGTTTTTATGTCCCGTGGGCATTTTTGATTGCCGGAAATATTTTCTTTTTGCTCTATGATTATGCAATTACCGTATTTGTTATGCAGTATGTTCGCAGATTAAGAGGAAAAATATTCGGTAATTTTCACAAGTAATTATAATTCAAAGAAGTTTTGAGAAGGTGGACTTAAATGAAAAAGCAAAAATTGTTTGTTCGTATAGTCTGCATAGTCCTTGTGGTTCTTATGGCAGTATCGGTAGGTGCTGTTGCAATAACTGCATTTTCGGCTAATGCGGCTCAATCAACCGAGGAGGTTTCCGCAAGCGTATCAGCAGGCGCATCAGGCTATATAAATGCGTCGTATGTAAATCTGAGAAGCGGTGCAGGCACGAATTATTCGGTTATAACCTGTATGGCAAAGAACACAAAATTTACTTTTGTTGACGGAAAGCTCTATAACTCAAAGTGGTACAAAATCAAGCTTAAATCAAATTCAAAGACAGGCTATGTTACAAAGGAATATGTTGCCGTAAGTTCTTCGACAACGGCATCAAGCGTAACAGGTTATGTTTCTGATGATTATGTAAATCTCAGAAGCGGAGCAGGCACAAATTATTCTGTTGTTGGTTGCCTGAGAAAGAACACTAAGCTTACTTTTGTTAGCACTTCACTCTACAACTCCGCCTGGTATAAGGTTAAGGTTACTTCAACTGCTAAAACAGGTTACATAAAGAAAGACTATGTAAAAATGAACAGTTCAACCCAACCTGCAACAAAGGCAACACAACCTACAACAAAGGCAACCAAACCTGTAACTCAGCCGACTGCGTCAGCGTCAACCGTAAGCGGTTATATAACAGACGATTATGTAAATCTCAGAAGCGGTGCCGGTACAAGCTATTCGGTTGTTGATTGTATGAGAGTAAATACAAAGGTTACTTTTGTAAGCACAAAGCTTTATAACAATGATTGGTATAATATTAAGCTTAAATCAAATTCAAAAACAGGCTATGTAAAGAAAGACTATGTTAAGATGAACGGTCAGACACAGCCTACAACGACTCGGCCTACAACCGCAAAACCGTCAACAGGTTCATCTGTTAAACTTTCCGTATCAAGCAAATCAATTTTCACAGGCAACAGATTTGCAATTACTGCAACAGCGTCGGGAAGTGTTTCATGGTCAAGCTCAAATACAGGCGTTGCAACCGTTGATTCTCGTGGTATTGTAACAGCCAAGAAAGCAGGCTCTGCAACAATTACTGCGAAAAGCGGTTCGCATTCTGCAACCTGCAAAATTACCGTAAAATCCGGCTCATCTGTAAATATATCCAACAGCAATGTAAATCTTCCGTGGCAGAAGTCAATGCTTTTGAAATCAAGAACAAGCGGTGTCACATGGTCAAGTTCAAATACGAAAATCGCAACAGTTAAGAACGGTGTAGTTGACACGGTAGGCAAGGGCTATGTAACAATCACTGCCTCAACATCATACGGTGCGGCAACCTGTCTTATCCATGTTATGCCGAGGGAAAGCGTGCGTTTCTGCTATGCGTCACCAAACTCCGCTCCGCTTAATTCAAATGTAAGCTTTAAGGCTATTACCGACACAGGCAGGGTAGGCGTGTATTTTGTAGTTACAAACGGCTCAACCTCTTATAAGGTAACCGCAACAAGCAAGGTTAAAGACGGTAACTCCTATATCTGGACAGGTACACAAAAGCTTTCAAAATCAGGCAAATGGTCTGTTAAGGCATATTCTAAATTTAAAACCGAATCAAAGTATTACACCACGGCAGGCGGCGGTGAGGGCGAGGTGTTTGTAACCTCAACAACCAATAAAACCACCACAGCCTGTGCTGAGCGCAGAGCGAGTGATGAGGTAATCAAGCTTATTGCAAACTATGAGGGATTTCTCTCAAAAGTCACAGCAGACAGCATTACAACCGATCCTACACTCGGTTACGGTAAGGTTGTAATTTCAGGCGAACAGTTCTACAACAACATAACTTCAAATCAGGCATATGCTTATCTTTGCCAGACCGTGAACAAGGGCGGATATACCACCACAACAAATTCCTACCTTGTAAATAACGGTATAAAGTTCAATCAGCGACAGTTTGACGCACTTGTGTGCTTTGCATACAATGTAGGCAGCGGTGTGTTCTACAATGATTCCGAACTTCAGTCTGTTCTCTTGAACACAGGTTCAAGCGGTACTATCAAAGCAGGCGCTTCGGGTACGGTTACAGGTTCAGATGTAAACCTCAGAAGAGGTGCAGGAACTAACTACTCCGTTGTTACCCGTATGAACTACGGAACAAAACTTAAATTTGTTGACGGCAAGCGTTATAACACAAACTGGTATAAAGTTAAGCTTTCAAACGGCACAACAGGATATATCCACAAGGATTATGTTTCTGCTTCGGGCGGTTCAAGAGATTTGAATAATGTCAATAAGCAGAACCTCATTGATGCACTTTTGCAGTATCACCATGCGGCAGGTTCTTGCTATTGGGGACTTTTGTACAGAAGAGTTGACGAGGCGGAAACCTTCCTCTACGGCGATTATGACCGTGACGGTCAGCACAATTATCACCACTTCCATTTCTCATGTTACTCAAACCCGAGTTTCGGTATCTGATATTAATTTTTGCAAAGAAGGTCTTAAAATGAAAAAAATAGGTTTCATAGGTGCAGGCAATATGGCAACAGCCATTATAAAAGGTCTTATGGCACAAAACGACGGCAAGGCTGATTTTATCAATGTTTTTGATGTAAGCGAAGAAAAGTGTGCCGCTATGAAAAATATGGGTGCAAATGTAATGACATCTGCTGATGAAATTGCAAAGAACAGCTCAATTGTTGTTCTTGCAGTCAAGCCGCAGAATTATCCCGAAGTTCTTGAGTCCCTCAAAAACAGCATTACAACAGCCAAAACCGTAGTATCAATTGCCGCAGGCATATCTATTGCATATGTAAGAAAAGGTCTTGAATGTGACTGCCCTGTTGTAAGGGTTATGCCTAATACGCCTCTCTTGCTCAAAAAGGGTGCAACAGCTCTCTGTCCGTCTGAGAATATCAGCGATGATGACAAAACAATCGTTTACAATATGTTTGCAGGCAGCGGTGTTTGCGAATATATTGACGAAAGCCATATGAATGAAATAATTGCGGTAAACGGCAGCAGTCCTGCTTATATTTATCTTTTTGCAAAGGCTATGGCTGATTACGCAAAGAATTGCGGAATCGACTATGACAAGGCCATGAATCTTGTCTGTGCAACTCTTGAGGGTTCGGCAGCAATGCTCCGTGACAGCGGTGAGCCTGTTGAAACACTCATAGACAGGGTTTGCTCAAAGGGAGGCACAACAATTGCCGCTATGGATAAGCTTAAAGAACACGGCTTCTATGAGGCTGTTCTTGACGGCATGGACGCTTGTACAAAGAGGGCAGAGGAGCTTGGCAAATAATTTTGCCTTAACATAAAATGAATACATTCCTCATATATTTTAACGGACAACCAATGAGAGGAATGTATTTTATGAAAAGCATTGTATTTTCTTTTAAAAAGCGTTATCTTTTTCGCAGATCAAAGGGAATTTCACCGTCTGATGTCAGATTTTTTATAAGGCGATATTCCGTGGTGCTTATCTTTGTTTCGGCTTTTCTTACCGGACTTGTTTTCGGTTCAATTTATGCGTCAAAAGCCGATAAGCAAATGCTTGATTCCCTTGATTTTCTGTTTACTACAAATCTTGATGCAAGGCTCGGTCAGAATGCCGTCAGCACATTTTGTGCCTGCTTTGCATCTGATTTTATATTTCTCACGGTTGTATTCCTCTTGGGACTTGCACCGTGGGGAATACCGTTTTTGCCGTTTGTTTCAGCATTTAAAGGCTTTGGAACAGGACTTACTGCGGCATATCTTATTATTACATATTCACTTAAAGGAGCAGGTTTTTATCTGCTTGTTGTGTTGCCGGGAACATTTTTGTTCTGTCTGGCACTTGTAAAGCTGTCGGCATATGCTTTTGAAATTTCAAAACAGATGTTTTTCAGCTTAATCGGTCATTCTCATCAAACAAATTCTTTGAAAAATGAGGTGATTGATTTTTGTTCCCGATCTGTTTCGGCGCTCATAATGACCTTTTGTTCAACCTTGCTGGACACGGCTTTGTGGTGCTTGTTTTCGGGAGCGTTCAATTTTTAATTTTGGAGGGCGCTATGGCATCGGAAAAGAACGCTGTAGCATTGACAGGATTTTTCTCGTCATTGTTTCACAATTTACCACGACTTTTGCTAACGAATGTGCTTTTTGCATTGCCGTTTGCCGTAATATTCGGAATTTTCTTTTTGATTAATACCATTACGGGTCTTAATTCAATGTTTATATATTTTCTTACGATAATTCCGCTTTTTCCGTTTTATGCCGGCGTAACTCAGGTTACTTCCCATATGGTAAGGGGAGAGGAAAATGTTGATGTTTTCTCAAATTTCATCGGAGGAATAAAGGAAAATCTGCTCAGATTCCTCATACACGGCGTTGTGATGTATGCCGCTGTTTTTATCAGCTACTACTCAATTGTGCTTTATCTCGAACTCGGTTCAAAGAACGGAATGTTTTATGTTCCGCTTGTTATTTGTATTTTAATTGCAATTTTCTTTCTGTTTATGTTCTTCTATGTTCCGCCTATGACGGTTACTTTTGATATCAAGATGAAGGATATTTACAAAAACAGCGCACTTATGACAGTCGGTGAGCTTAAACACAATCTGTTTGCAGTTTTCGGAATTTTTATTTTATTCCTTGTTTGCGCAACGGTGCTTATGTGCAGTTTTACTCCGGTACTGCTCATCATTTTCACAATTGTTCTTGCATTGTTCGTTGTTCCGTCAATTTTATCTTTTATAATCAATTCTGCAGTTTATAAGAATATGTATTCAATGATTGTTGACAGGGATTCAAAGAGCAAGACAATTGATAAGAAAATGGAGAACAGACGCAAAGGTCAGTTCCGTGATGATGAAGAGCCTGTTGCAGAAGATTATTCGGATCTTGAAATTGATGAATCGGCTGACGGTGATGAATTTATTTTCTATAACGGAAAAATGATGAAAAGAAGTTATCTTTTAAAGCTTAAAAAAGAGGCTGAAGAAAGGAAGAACGCAAAATGAGCGGTAAACACGCAGTTAAAAGTTCAAAAAAATCATTGATAATAATTATTTGTGTTGTTGTACTTGTTGCAGTAATTGCAGGTGCGGTTATCCTGTTTATGAATCTTTCGGGTAAAAATAATAATTCGGCAACAACAGTACCGACTGCGGCTGCTTCAACAACCGCTGATAATACAAACTCAACACAGAATGTTTCCGACTCTGTATCCGAAACCACACAGCCTGCAACCAAATCGGGTGAAGCTTCACAAGAGCCGACAGAACAGGGATACACAGCCGAAACATCTTCAAATGACAGTGAAATTGTTGTTCCGACAATCAGCGGAGAGAAGCAAAAGCCAAAATTCAGTGCAACTCTTATTCCGTACTATGCAAAAGACGAAAATTCTTCTGAAGAATATTCTTTGAGAGATCTTTTCGGCTCTGCTTATTCAGGCGGCGGATTTACTTTTAATGAGGACGGAACATTCATTGACGGAATCACAAGTGCCTCGGCAAATTCGGGTGCGTACATCGTTGAGGGCGACTCCGTTGTAATAACATATTCCAACGATAAAAATGTTATTGCTACCGTAACCGAATGGAACGGTGATGTTCCTGCTGAAATTACCGTAAACTACGGCGGAATTATTGTATCCTTTAAGTAAAATATCGGTGATTAAAATGAGTAAAAAATCTGTTAAAAAGCCTGACTATGCAAAATTTGAGGCTAACAGGGCTGTAAAAAAGAAGAATAAGAAAAAGAAAACAACAGCAATTGTTTCATCGGTTATTGCCGCCTGCGTATTTATTAATGTGCTTTCACCGTCAGTAACCGCCGAGCTTACCTCGTCTGCATGGGTTCCCGAAGGTGCTAAGAATGCGAGCGGTGATGAGGTTGAAATGAGTGAGGTTTACAACACAAATTACAGTGCTTATCAGGGTTCTATGTCATTTTCCGATGACGGCACTTTTACTTTATGGCTTTCGCCGGGAAGTCCGGATGACGGAACTCACAGCGGAAAATATACCGTGTCAGCTTCGGACAAAGTCAATTTGTCATTTGATGACGGAACAAATACTTCCGCCATACTCACACAAAAGAACGGTAAAATTTCGTCTGTTGTGCTTAAATATAACGACTATGAAATCACATTTGTAAAACAGTGAATACTTAAAAAAACAAAAGATATACGGTAAAATTTTCTGCCGTATATCTTTTTTATTTTTCTATATTCCGTCAAACAGACTTAGCTGTTCGGTTTTGCTTTCAAACTTATGCAAATACGAAAACACATTTTCAACTCCGAACATAATTCCGTGATTTCTGCAAACTTCTGAAATCCTGTTCATCAGAACATTATTGTTACTGCTTGTAAGCTGATATGAATTTCCGTATGTATAAATGTATCGTTCTTTCATATTCGGAAAGTGTTTGTCAAGCCGGCTGTAAAAATATTCTCTGTCACCGTCACGCAGAGTAAGACCTATGCCAAAGCATATTATTCCACGAACCTTTGCGTCAATGCAATACTTTAAAAGTCCGTCGATATTTTCTTTTGTATCATTTATAAACGGTAAAAACGGAGAAAACCACACAACACTCGGAATACCGTTTTCGTGAAATGCCTTGAGCGTTTCAAATCTTTCTTTAGTAACGGAAACATTCGGTTCAATTATTCTGCAAAGGCTTTCGTCTGCCGTTGTAAGCGTCATCTGTAACACAGCCTTGCTTTTATCGTTTATTTTCGTAAACAGGTCAATATCTCTCATAACAGATGCCGATTTTGTCTGTACGGTTACACCGAATCCGTAGCGGTTGATTATTTCAAGACATCTTCGTGTCAGTTTCAGTTCTTTTTCAAGGGGAATGTACGGATCGCTCATCGCACCCGTACCAATCATACATTTTCTGCGTTTCCTTTTTAAAGCGTTTTCAAGCAATTCCGGGGCATTTTCTTTCACCTCAATATCTTCAAATCGGTGATTCATCTGATAGCATTTACTGCGTGCGTCACAATAAATGCATCCGTGTTGACATCCTCTGTAAATGTTCATGCCGTTTGCGGCAGATAAAATTCCCTTTGCTTTGACCTTATGCATATAATCCTCCGCTTATTGTTTGGCATCGACAAACCACCTGTTTTCCTCCAAAAACAGATATCGTTCTTTGCCGAGAATATGGCAGGTGTAGCGTATTCCCGCACCGCCTGCTTTGAGAGACGCCGCATACCGCACATCGGAAATTTTGTCAATGCGGTATCTCCTTCCGTCATCCCACACAATATATTCGGGGATAAGATCTCCGTCACAATCAAATGTGGCAGTAACTTTAACATACTTTTTCATAGCTTGTTACCTCCCTTAAAATCAGAGAAACATCTTTAATTTTTCGCCTAAGATGCATCGTTATCATAAATATCCGACAGGATGAATTGTATGGTCCTCCTTTGGGTTAAAATCCGAAAGCTCCTTGTCATCAAGCAAAACGGCAGGGCGAACAGCATAATTGCCGAATCGCTTTTTTAATCTGTCAAGTGTTTTGTCAAGCTGTTCGTTCTGAATAAGTCGCTTTTCATCACGCAAAAGGCTCATCTGGTGCGGCTGATCATCGTGAATAAAATCCGTAACGCTTACCCCGATACTTCTCAGCGGCTTTTCCATTTTATAGCTTTTTTTGAAAAGCTCAATAGCCGTATTTGTTATATCCTTTGTAAGATTTGTGTGGATTTCCGTTGTGTGCTGTCGGTTGAATGACATCAGCTCGTTGTCACGAATCGTAATGCAAACCGTTTTTGCCATAAACCCCTGTTCACGCATTCTTCTGCAAACGCTGTCACACAAAACGAATATAACCTGTTTTACATCGTTAAAGGTTACCATATCTTTCGGCGTTGTGGTTGAGTTACCGATTGACTTTACCTCGCTGTTTTCGTTCATATGGGCAACAGGGGAAGAGTCGTATCCGTTTGCAAAGCCGTAAATTAGGTCGCCCCATTTTCCAAGATATGACCGCAACAGCGTAACATCGGCAGTTGCAATATCTCCAATCGTATAAATGCCGATAGATTCAAGCTTT
>ERZ779947.119-NODE-119-length-12705-cov-2.15067_pt1 | contig 12705 bp, 14 predicted proteins | sample MGYA00511542_ERZ779947 | MGnify/ENA primary metagenome ERZ779947 (study PRJEB29588, sample SAMEA2150909) | human gut metagenome | biome: human gut; feature: human-associated habitat; material: faeces | place: Denmark | collected 2008/2010 ... | reverse complement strand
TCTATATTTTTGAACAAGGAATGTGATATTAAAATTATTGCCGACAAGTAATGGCGTTCTATGCTAATACTTGTCGGTGTTTTTATGCACTTTTTACATAAAATCGTAATGGCATAACGGAATATAAATACAAAAATCCTCATATGCCGATAGTGTGGATAGGCTTTGCAATATTTACGTTGTTATGCAAAGGCTTTACAACACAGCTTGTTTCAATATGGTTTGTTTTCGGCTCGGTTTATGTTTACCGATTTAAGTGATATTGATAAAACAGCTCAGGCAAAGGTCGGTGCCGAAATATGGACAGTAAAGCCTGACAAAGCACCGCATTCAAAAGGAACAAAAAACAAGGCAACTGTACTTACATAACTTTCTCTCCGAAAAGCCTTTATGTGTTTATGGTGATAATTACTAATTTATTGATATCTTAGTGTACAATAATAAATTAGTCACACAAACTTTCTCAATAGTGGAAAAAAATAAAATATTGTTGTTGAAATAAATTGGATATTGGATTATAATAATAACCAATAATGCAGAAAACGAATGAATATGTAAAACGGAGGTAGTTCTATGGAAGAAAAGGATGAAATTATTATTTCATTGTCAGATGTATGGAATATTATTAAGAAAAATGCAGCTTTTATTATCGTAGTTACGCTTATTTGTGCTATCGGAAGCTTTTTCATAACAAGATATTTTATTCCAAAGTCATACACGTCTTCAATTCAGTTATATGTTGATACGTCAAATGATGATGAAAATAAAAACAACCTCAATATACTTTCTGAGCAAACCTATGCACAGAATCTTGTTGCTACATATATTAAAATGCTGAACACAAATACTTTTTACACAGAGCTTTCCGAGCGTATAAACAACAAATATACTGCTAAACAGCTTAGCAAAATGGTTTCTTTCAGCAGTGATGAAAAGACGGAGATATTTGATGCTAAGGTTACTACTTCTTCTCCAAATGATTCAAAGCTTATAGCTGATGCGGTTGGAAAGGTTGCACCTGAGGCTATTTCAAGACTTAAATCCAAAGCAACGCTAAAGATAGTTGATTATGCTCAACTGCCTACTACTCCTTCATCTCCAAATGAAATAAAGAACGTAATAATTGCAATGATAGCAGGACTTGTTATATCTGTCGGAATTTCATTGCTCAGAGCGTTCCTTGATAAAAAGATGAGATACAACGAGGAAATGACTATGATTGGAGATATTCCGATTCTTGCAGCTATTCCAAAATTTGACGCAGTAAATAAATCTAACAAAAAAAAAGATAAGAGGGAGTCAGTATGAAAAAGTATCCAAAAAGAGGCTCTTTTCAAGATGTAAAACTCAATGCAGAGGCAGTCGGCTTTCAGATTAAAGAGTCTTATAAAAAAGCAAGAACAAATATTGCTTATTCAATTGTAAAAAAAGGCTGTAAAATGGTGTCTATTACAAGCTCTTCAAAATCCGAAGGAAAGACTATTACTGCAGTTAATATAGCTATTGCACTTGCACAGCAGGTTGATACCAGGGTACTGATTATTGATTGTGATTTGAGAAGACCTCGAATTCAATCGGTGCTTGAAATACCTGTTGACAAGGGAATTACAAATTACCTCAATTTTGAATGTGAGGTATCTGATATAGTTTACACTTCTAAATTGGACAATCTTGACGCTATCTGTTGCGGTACTATTCCTCCGAACCCGTCGGAGCTTTTATCAAGTGACAATATGAAAGAATTAATCAAAGAGCTTTCAAAACAATATGATTATATTATATTTGATACTCCGCCAATTGGCGTAGTAATTGACGCTTTACCTATAATAAAGCAAACTGACGGTGTTGTTGTTATAGTCAGAGATAATGTTACCGACATCAGGGACTACAAAAAAACAATTGATATTCTCAAACGCTCCGAAGCTAATATTATCGGTGTTATATTTAATGATGTTGAGCCTGTCGGTAAACGCAAATACGGTGGAGGATACAAATACGGTTACTACGGCGAATACGGCTATTAATTTTTTTGTTAGAGGGGTGTAGTTTTGGCGAAAAGAATGTATGCAAATGAAAGAAAAAACAATATTTTCGAAAAAAAGGTTATGCCTGAAAATAATATTTATTATGCAACCTTAAAAACAAGACACGGTTACCGGTGGCTAAGAAGATTTCAGGATATTTTGTTTTCTCTGATAGCTATTATTGTTCTTTCTCCCGTTATGCTGATTACAGTTATTTCTATCATTATTGATGATCCCAAAGGAGGTCCTGTTTTTTCGCAGATAAGAGTGGGAAAAAACGGTAAAGAGTTTAAAATGTATAAATTTCGCTCAATGGTTGTTGATGCGGAAGACAGGCTTAAGGAACTGCTGGAAGAAAATGAAATGGATGGACCTGTTTTTAAAATTGCCGATGATCCGAGAATTACAAGAGTCGGAAAATTTATAAGAAAAACAAGTATTGATGAGCTTCCACAGCTTTTTAATATTCTAAAAGGAGATATGAGCATTGTGGGACCTCGTCCAGCTTTGCCCAGAGAGGTTGAGCAATATTCTGCTTATCAAGCCCAGCGATTGTTTATTACACCTGGTCTTACGTGTTACTGGCAAATTCAGCCAAACAGAAATGACATTTCTTTTGATGAATGGGTCGAGATGGATATACAGTATATCCGTGAACGCAGTTTTCTCGTGGACTGGAAAATCATATTTAAAACAATTATCGCAGTTCTTACTAAACAAGGAAGATGATTTGTAAGGTACATATGAAAGGCATAATTTTAGCAGGCGGGTCGGGTACCCGACTTTATCCGCCATGTGCCATGTAAGCCGACAAAGTGATATTACCGATTTTGAAGAAGTTGTAAAACCGGATTGAATGATATATACAGTTTTAACAAGATTCATACACTGACAGTGTTCGATTCAACAATCCAACACTTAGAAAAAACATCATTGCAGGGTATGCAGGGTTCGATTATATAAAGCAACACTTCGACTATAGAGAAATAGAGACGAGTGTACTTAACTGATATTTTATGGAGTAGAAAACAGCTGAAATCAGAGAGAAATACTATCTGCGAATAGCTGATGTGTACATAGATATAAAGGAGCAGAGGGGACAATATTGGTTGGAGAACACTATGAAAGATAGATTTGCAGTGTCCATGTTCGGACAAAAACGACTGTCCCGTGAGGGTGGGATAGAGATTGTTGTAAAAGAATTATGCACCAGAATGGCAAGAGATGGATGTCAGGTTACCTGCTACAACAGATCCGGTCATCACGTGAGTGGTGCAGAGTATGACAATAAAATTGAATATGATGGAATCCGACAGAAATTTGTTCCAACCATTGAAAGAAAAGGTCTTGCAGCGGTTAGCTCCTCTTTTTTTGCGGCTCTGTACAGTGCTTTTGGAAAATATGATGTGGTCCATATTCATGCAGAAGGTCCGGCTTTTTTTTCATGGCTTCCAAAGATGTTTAGGAAGAGGGTTGTGGTTACCATTCATGGTATAGACTGGCAACGGGAAAAATGGAAGTCAGGATTTGGTTCTAAATTCATCCGGCAGGGTGAAAAGAATGCAGTAAAGTATGCAGATGAAATCATCGTTCTAAGTAAAGGTGTTCAGGATTACTTCAAAGATACCTATGGTAGGGAGACACATTTCATTCCGAATGGTGTGAACAGACCGGAAACCCGAGAAGCCGGTTTAATAACAGAAAAATTTGGACTGACGAAAGATTCCTACATATTATTTCTTGGTCGACTGGTACCGGAAAAAGGTATCAGGTATTTGGTTGAAGCGTTCAAGAATGTCAAAAGCAGATACAATCATGACGTCAAGGTGACACGAACATACGGTACTGACAGAATAAACGCCCTTTATATTCTTGAAAGGACATTGAATATGAAGTCGGTTGCAGTTACCGATGAGGTCGTTTGCAAAACAAATTCCTCCGGCAAGAAAAGAGTTATAAACCAGTCTGAAACCATTCTCGCTATAGAAAAGCAAAATAAAATGATAAAGATGTTTCAAAAATGGATCTGGGAGGATGAAAGAAGAAAAGAACGTCTTGAAATGATTTTTGAGAACAATTTCAGTTGCGTTCGAAAAAGAATTTTTGACGGATCATTTTTACGGTTTCCGGAGATTGTGCCCTGCATCAAGGCCCATTTCTGAAAAATAGTTACTAAATTTTTATACGATTATTGCATTTTAATATTTAATGTGATAAAATGAAATTGCGAAACAAATTTTAATAATTTTGCTGCTTAGTGGGTGTGTATTTTTATCTCGGTAATAATGCAGGCTCTGTTTTCACACACTCTGGTAGCGTTGAAAATTTGTTTCGCAGCAATTGGAGCTATGTGTTTTTCGTGCGTGGCTTCGGCTGCACACTTTTTAAATTTGGAGGAGATTTTTATGAGAAAATCCTGCAAAAAAATTGTTTCTGTGCTGATTGCAATGATAATACTGTTTACTGTAGCTCCGATTACAACATCTGCATTAACACAAAATGATGTTGTTAGTTGGATGGATTCAAAAAACGGAACCACAATTTACGACGGAGGATCACAATGCGTTGCTGCTTTTAACTCGTATTTGCGTATTTGGGGTATATCAAATCCTATTTCAAAATACCCTGTAAATTATGCGTATCAGATTTTTAATTACAACGCACCTGATGACTGGCAAAAAATATCAGGAAGCGGTAATTATCAAGTGGGCGATGTAGTAATATGGAATAGTTCAGTAGGTGGAGGAGCCGGTCATGTTGGAATGGTATATTCTACAAGTGGCGGTACAGTAAAAATTTTTGATCAAAATTATGTAACAAAGAATGTATGTGGTATACATAATATTGCACAAACCAGTGCTATTATAGGGGTGTTTAGACCTCCACTTGGCAATAACCTACCTGATCAAGTAGATTTAGGAACAGATTTTTATGCGTATATTATGAATACTAATTCGTGGAAACCGTTAGTTAATGATAGCTCGCATAATGCCTGTTTCAATTATGATGTTTATGAAAATCAAAAGATATGGCACTTTATAAAAAAATCTAACGGTAGTTATAAGATTATTTCTTTATTTGATAATAATGCATTGGATGTAGATTTGGGCAAAAGCGATAGTGGAACAGATGTGGGAGTATGGACTGATTCTGATACGGCTAATCAAGAATGGTTTATTTATGGTTCTTCAGCACAATATTATCTAAAGCCTAATTGTTCAAATTGCGTTTTAGATATGACAGGAGGAAAATATTATGATGGCGTAAATGCTCAGATATTTACAAAGAACGGTACTGATGCACAGCTATTTCAAATTTGGAAAGTAGATATAGTGGGAGATTTCTCAATTAAAAGCACTGTTGATGATAATATAGTTAATTTAGATTGGACCCCCTCAAATAATGCGGAAGGATACAAAGTAAATATTTGGAATACTGATTCAATAGAAGATACACCTTATTGTTCATGTGTAACTACAAATACACATTTTAGCAAAGAACTACCCCAAGGCAATTATCGAGTTTGCGTGTTTTCATATAATAATTCTTCAGAAAAAGCCAGCAATATTATTTATGTAACAACAAAAGATGTTATTTCAAGTATTGATATAGACTCTCTAGGTTTTAAACTTTCTTTATCTTCAAACAGCTATACCTATGACGGCAAAGCTAAAACTCCAACAGTTACTATAAAAAATGATACTGCAACATTAATAAAAGATACCGATTATACTGTTGAATATTCAAACAACATAAATGCAGGAACAGCAACTGTAACGGTAACCGGTATTGGCAACTATACAGGCATATTAACTAAAACATTTATTATCAATAAAGCACAGCAGACCGTAAATGCAACAATATCTTCAAACACCTTAGATATTGGCGATACAAGCGAAATTACTGCAAGCGGACAAGGAACAATAAGCTATATTTCAAGCAACACAAATGTTGCAACAGTAAACAACTCAGGAATTGTAACAGGAATAAGTGCAGGAACGGCAACTATTACTGTTACTGCTACAGGTAACAACAATTATAATGAGGCAAGCAAAACTTTCACTGTTTTAGTAAAGAACTCGCATGTGTTAGGCGATGTAAACTGTGACGGAGTAATAAGTATTGCAGACGCAACAACACTTCAAAAATATCTTGCAAACATTGTTGATTTTAATGATGAACAGCTTGCTGTTGCAGATACAAACGGTGATGGAAGCGTTTCAATAGCAGATGCGACACAAATTCAGAAATATCTTGCACAACTTATTCCTTCACTCGGTTAATATTTCAAAAATCCTATCTGACTATTGCAGTCAGGTAGGATTTTTAATACATATCAAATATATTGACAATTATGTTTATATGCGCTAATATTCACTTGAGGTGATAATGACTATGACCTGTGTAATCTACGCACGATATTCGAGTGATAATCAGCGTGAGGAGTCCATTGAAGGACAGTTAAGAGAATGTAAAGAGTTTGCCGAAAAGAACGATAGGTTCTATGTCAATAGTTGGGGTAGCATTAAAAGAGACCACCGAAAATTTTGTGTAAAAGTGAATAATAGACTTCCTTTCAAGCAATAATGGAAATAGAAAAATTAAAGCTTGAAAGGAAGTTTTTTAATGGCAAAAGCACCGGCAGAAATAATGAGAGAATTTGTAAGAAGTCAGAATTTCACATCAACAGATGAAGTGATGGCAGCGATGAAAGATATGTTCAAGGACATTCTTCAGGAGGTTATGGAATGTGAGCTTTCCGATGAACTCGGCGAGCTTGTAAAATAAAGTGTGTAAGTTAAAAAAATAGCTTGCACACTTTTTGCATTTGTGGGAAAGTGTGCAACAATGAAAGAAAGGACAGAAAAGGAATGAACGAAATGGCAAAAAAGAGAGAAAGCACACCGGGCGAGAACCTCGCAAAGCAGATAATTGAACAGTATCATCCAGAAAAAGGAAGTGTTCTTTTCATTGATGAAGCTTACTCTCTTGTAGATGACAGAAACGGTTCTTTTGGCGATGAAGCAATTAACACTATTGTTCAGAAAATGGAAAACCATCGGGACGATGTTGTCGTTATATTAGCAGGGTATCCTGACAAGATGGAAGGGCTCCTTCAAAAGAATCCGGGTCTCAGGTCGCGAATTGCCTACCATGTTCCATTCAACGATTACGATACGGCAGCACTTTGCGAAATAGCAAAACTTATCGCAAAACAGAAAGGGCTTACATTTACTGATGAAGCTTGTAATAAACTGACTGTCTTGTTTGATGCCGCAAGGAATGAAAGCGATTTCGGTAATGGCAGATATGTCAGAAATGTAATTGAAATAGCAAAGATGGCTCAAGCCTCCAGACTGCTAACAATGGATTTTGATTCCATTGAAAGTGAAGATATTGCATTAATCACCGCTGATGATATTGAAATTCCTAAGTCAAGTGCAAAGACGGAAAAGAAACAAATTGGTTTCAGCACATAATGCACCGCATTTTTACATTGGTAAACTGTATATTATGAATATAGAAAAGAAAGGACGGAGAACATTTTGATTGGTCATAAAAGAGCTGGCAATTGAACATTTCGGAAAGATCAAGCGTTTTGAGGCTTCTTTCCATGAACAACTCACCGAGATTTCTGATTCCAACACAAATGATATTATTCAGGCAATTGGGTTGATAACTGCAAACAAGAGCCTGACAGATCATGTTGCTACTGATAATTCAGCCGATAATGACGATTCGGATACTTCATCTTACGATAACTCTTTAGGCAACAAGTATATCTATCAGAATATTATACCTGAGTTCCATTATCAGAACTTTAGTGCTGACACAAACGCTTATCAGCAGGTATCGCTTTCGGTAACTCCTGAAAGAACAAATGAAATTGTAAATTATATTGCATTTGCGTTTGTTTACGGTTATAATGAGAATGAAATGACGGTTGATAATGCGGAAGTAAACTTACTAAAAGTCAAGCTGAATCAAAGTTGCGGCAAGGCAAATATGTAATAACTTATTATAAGAGTGATGCGTTAAATATCGCAAACTCAGTAGACAGCACTAGAAGTAAGTGTGATCCCAAACATAGTGGGTCTGCTTCTTTTAAGCATTATCATGTTAAATATAAAAATATAAAGTGGAGTATCCATTCGTTTTATGTATAGGGCATACAGGTGGTATTATGGTTTATACTTTTATGAATTATGACGATTTTAATAGTAAATATAACGATATATTAAAAATTGCCACTTGCTATAGTGAGAATTTTAGTTTTTTTACTGTGAGACAGATCCATAAAAAGGATCATTCTAATGAATATTTTAATTTCTTGGATGGTTTTAGAAATCATGAAATTCCATTAGGTAAAATAAAAACACCCAGATATACTGCAGGACAACAAATCCATTGTTTCAGAATTAATAAAATAACAACGGCTTTATTGATGAAACCTATAGATTTTTCCTCTTGGAATGCTTATGATTATCCTGAAGATTTGGCTTTTTATAAAAATTGCATACCGTGGTTTCGCTGTATTTCACATGAAAAAATGGTGTTAGTCAATGAGACCAATTTTAGTGCATTTAATGAGTTAAAAAAAAATAGGCATAAATTTTAGATTGATTAATAATTCTAACTATATTTGAAAAAATTTAAAACGAATGTGGGTAAGTAGGCTCATTTGAGCCTACTGATACCTAAAATTATTCAAGCGGCGAAACCTCATATTACTACTACACATTTGACGGTTCGCTTGAAAGCGAATATCGCACATCATCAAACGGCAGTCTTACTCATTACATTGTTACCGATTCAGACGGTAATACGGTAGAAAAGACATTTGTAAACGGTCAGACAAAGACTATTACAACAGGCACAGATAAGGGAGCAAAAAACATGAAAAAAATAATACAACCAATATCAATATTATTAATCATAACGCTGTTATCTGCGATATGTATAATACCATATGCAGCGACTATCGTTAACGGTGGTAATTACGAATTTACAGTTATGGATGCAACCAAGGTCCAAAAGTATGTTGTAGGTATGATTGACTTAACTGATGATGAGAAATTTCTTTACGATACTAATGGCGACAATGTGTTGACCGTTATTGATGCCACTAATATTCAGAAAATTATTGTTGGATCTCAATTCGATACATCAGAACCGTCATCTTTGACAGAAACTACTTCGGTTTACGGAACTGAAGCATCCACAGAAACAACGATATCGGATTTCTCCTCTGCTTGTACTGAAGTAACAACTGAATATACTGAAACTACAGCATATACTGAAACTACTACAGAATGTGTTGAGGAAACGACAATTGTTGATGAACCATCGACAGAATCGACTGAAACAACTACGGAAGAAGTTACTGAACCTTCAACAGAAGAGTATACTGAGCAGATTACTGAACAGCCTACTACAGAGCCAAAACCAACTGTTCTGCCTAAAAGTGTGAAATTCAATAAGAATGCAATAACGCTTGGGGTAGGGGAGTCATATACTCTTATTACTACTATTGAAAATGGAGATATTTCGCAAGTAGAGTTTACTACAGATAATAGTGAAGTAATTACTGTAGACGATAAAGGCAAAATGACTGCTGTGGGCATTGGTACTGCTACAATTTCCGCAAATACATATAACGGACTTAAAACCCAATGCAAGGTTACCGTCAAAAAGCTTGCCAATAGCATAAAGCTTGATAAGACAAGTATTACACTTGGAATCGGTGAACAGTATGATTTTTCAAGCTATGTGCCGAGTGGAACAGCAGCTTATTTTCGTTCTTATTATTCAGATGATCCGAACATTGCTTTTGTTCAAAAAGCCGGAGGTTTGATGACCGCAAAAAAGGCAGGAACCACAACTGTGAGATGCAAAATGCCAAACGGTACACAAGCAACCTGTAATGTAACGGTCAAGCCGCTTGCAACATCTCTTAAACTTAACGCCAAGTGAAATTGTACTGTACATAGGTCAGAGTTTTGACATTAACAGCAGTGTTCAAAAGGTACAGCGGCATATTACAGACTTTATTCATCAAGCAATTCAAAAATAGCTGCTGTAACAAGAGGCGGAGGTGTCGTCAAAGGAGTAGCGACAGGAAAAGCAACTGTAACTTGCATTTTGAATAACGGAAAAAAAGCCATTTGCAATGTATACATAATGCCACAGAGCAAGAAGATTTCAAATGTTCCGTTAATCGGTCAAAGTAAGCTCCCGACAGGCTGTGAAACCTGTAGTGCAACAATGCTGTTGAATTTCTACGGATATAAAATTTCTGAAACGACATTTGCAGATAAGTATTTGGTAAAAAAACCTTTCGGTTATTCAAACGGTTCATACACAGGACCTGATCCGAATTGTGCCTTTGTTGGAACACCATACAGTTCCAACAGCTACGGAGCGTATGCACCGATTATGGTAAAATGTATGAATAAATACCTTTCCGACAAATCATACAAGGCTGTAGAAATCAGCGGGAAAAGTCTTGAATATCTTTCGGGTAAGTATGTTGCACAAGGTCAGCCGATTATGGTGTGGGCAACAATTAATATGTCACCGTCATTTAAGACAACCACTTGGAGAGTAAACTACACCGATGAAAACGCAAAATATAAACTCGGCAGTTACTACACTTGGACTGCCGGCGAACATTGTTTGTTGCTCACGGGCTATGACAAAGATTATTACTATTTCAACGACCCATGGACAAACGCTCGTACAAGATACTCAAAAAGCCTTGTAAATACAAGATATAACGAACTCGGCAAACAGGCTGTAGTTATGGTGAAAAAATAACAAGAACCTTCTCTGATGAATTTATCATTAGGGAAGGTTCTTTCTTTTATTTGTTGGTATATTCTATTAAGGCAAAAACGCCTTTAGAAGTTTAAAATAAATCGCTGTGTGTTCCGGTCCTTGTCAGATACAAAATAAGTTCTTCATTACTAATTTCATAAATTAAGAGCCAGTCAGGGGTAATGTGACACTCCCTACAGCCGGAATAATTTCCAATTAGTTTGTAATCTTTATATTCCGGTGGCAGTAGTTGTTGTTCAGCTATCATTTCAACAACATCATCAAGCAATTGAATATTGTATCCACGCTTAATTGCCAGCTTAACATCTCTGTTGAATTTCTGTGATGGCACAATTCTTAATTTACTCATTGGTAATATCCTCTAAAAGCTCTCTAAATGAAGCATAGGTTTTTTTGTTTGGATTTTTTTTCAGTTCTTCAACTTCTTTTATTGCAGAAATTGTATCTGCATTTGGAGTTTCATAGTTAATGACATTGAGCATATAACGGATAAGGTTGCCCTTTACATTTTCACCACCTTTTACAACAATACTTTTATAAGCGTTGTAAATATCACGGCCAACGGTAAATGAACAAGTAATCTTATTGGTACTCATAATTTTATCACCCTTCAAAAAAATATTGCTAAGCTAACAACTAATGTTGTTTAGTAATATTAGTATCTCACTAAGTTAGAGTTTGTCAACCCTAAAAAGTAAAATTTATATGTAGGAGGAAATATTATGAAAACAATCAAAGAGCTTGTATTGAGTGCTAAAAACGGCAATAAAAAAGCATTTGATAAGCTGTATAAACTTACAAGCAATGATGTATGGTTCACTTGCGTTTCTTTGCTCAAAGACGAAGAAAACGCAAAAGACATAATGCAGGAAACCTACATCACCGCATTCTTAAAACTTGATACACTCAAAGATGAAGAAAAATTTTGCGGTTGGCTCACGGCAATAGCAACAAACAAAAGCAAAAATAAATTGAAAGGAAAGGTGGAATATCAGATTGACGATGAAATTCTGATTGCGGAAACTGAAACAGATGAGTTAATGCTCCCCGAAGAGTACATAAACAAAGCCGAAAAAAGAAAGGTGCTTTTACAGATTATAGAAGACACACTTTCATTCAATCAGTATCAGGTTGTTTTGATGTTCTATTTCAACGAGCTGTCAATTGCCGAAATTGCTCAGGCACTTGAAATTTCAGAGGGAACAGTAAAATCTCGCCTAAATTCATCAAGGGCAAAGATGAAAACTGCAATTGAAGATTACGAAAACAAAAGCGGTGACAAGCTTCACGGTGTTGTATTTGTGCCGTTCTTTACAACAATTTTCAGAGAGCAGGCAAAGAGCCTTAAAGTACCGAACATTACAATCAAGCTCCCGAACGGACAGACACTTGCAACATCTGCAACAAAAGGCTTTGCGACAGGTGCAAAGTCAACAGTTTCATCTATCGTAAAGGCAACAGCAACTGCGACAGTAAAAACCAAGGTAATTGCCGTTGTCTGCGGTGCTACAATACTTGCAGGCACATCAGCAGTCGGCATAAGCATTCTTGCAGGCTGTAACGCTGAGAAAGAACCGACAGAACCGTCAGTAATATCTTCAACCGTACAGACTTCAACTGTATCATCTGAGGTCAGCAAGGCTATTGAGGATAACGGTCTAAAAATCGACAAAGACGGCAACATCACTGATAAGAATGGTAAGAAAGTCGAAGTAAAAGACGGTAAGGTAGAAGTAAAAACCGATGACGGTAAGACAGTTACAGTTAAGGTTGACGATGTAAAAACTACAGTATCTAACAAAAACAACAGCAACAAGGGTAACACCGAAAAGAAAGAAGATAC
>ERZ779947.92-NODE-92-length-15561-cov-2.46634_pt1 | contig 15561 bp, 15 predicted proteins | sample MGYA00511542_ERZ779947 | MGnify/ENA primary metagenome ERZ779947 (study PRJEB29588, sample SAMEA2150909) | human gut metagenome | biome: human gut; feature: human-associated habitat; material: faeces | place: Denmark | collected 2008/2010 ... | reverse complement strand
GACGGGCGTCGGTCGTTTTGGCTCTCTGATGAATATTGATAAACTTATACTGAGTTTGTGCCGATTGCACTCACTTGTAAGTTTTGGCTCTCTGATGAATATTGATAAACTTATACTATTCGTTGTTATCCCCCGCCCAGCTTGTAGTTTTGGCTCTCTGATGAATATTGATAAACTTATACATTATTTTGCGGGCTATGTGCCTGATGCTTGTTTTGGCTCTTTGATGAATATTGATAAACTTATACAAAAGCGGCATTCTTCAATCGTTAACTGCTGTTTTGGCTCTTTGATGAATATTGATAAACTTATACAAGGTCAGCATAGTTTCCGTCTTGGTAGAGTTTTGGCTCTCTGATGAATATTGATAAACTTATACAAATTATCAGCAATGTAATAAGTAATCGTGGTTTTGGCTCTCTGATGAATATTAAATTAAAAGAAACAGCTTGTGGAATTCTGTTCTGCAAGTTGCTTTTTTATAACCAAAGGGGAGATAGAGGGACAGCGTTCTTTGGTATAATATAGTGGACAGTTTGGAACATCGGACGAAAATAAAATTCTTTTTGCAAATTGCAATAGCAAGTTAAAACAGTTTTTTATGGATGAAATTGCAACTACAGGCACAAAGCATATGCACATTTTCATTTACTCAAAATCGCCGATTCGCTTTTCAACATTGAAGAACAGATTCACTGTTGCACATATTGATAAAGCTAACGGCAGTGTAATGGAAAATCGTGACTATCTCCGCAAGGAGGGCAAGTGGCAGGGTTCTGATAAGGAACAGACGAATCTTATTGATACTTTTGAAGAGGTTGGTGATGTTCCAAAGCCTGTTGATGAAAATTCTCCCGATATGTCTGCTCTGATTGAAGAAATCGAAAACGGACTCGATACCTGCGAAATTATCAAGCTCCATCCAAAATATGCCTTTAGGATAAAAGAGATTGACACACTCAGGCAAACAGTTCTTGAACTTTTATGCTCATGTTGATAAAACAAGCAAACTGAACATTTCACGCACTCTTGATACAAAGCTGAAAATTGATTTGTAATTCCGTGAATAAATTTTCATTTTTCGGAAGATTTACTGTATTTTTAGAACAGATTTTGCGGTTAAAAAGGTGCGAAAATCCTGATGATTACTGATATCTTGTGCCGTTAATTTTCAAGTTTAAAATCACAATTTAAATTTTTAGAAAATCCGAAAAAAGTTGCCGACAGAGAAAATTTCTGCAAAAAGAAAAAGCCTCAAAAACGGCTTATCTAAGCCATTTTTGAGACATCATACCTTGGCAGGGGCAGAAGGACTTGAAGCGGAATGGGGATTTAATCAAATGTTATTTAATCACCCACACTGTTATATAGTTTTATATTCTGTTTTTTGATTGGAAATCAGATACCCCTGCATAACAGTTTAAATGATAATGTAAAATCATTTTGGTATAATTTTGGTAGAAAAATGGTAGAAGAATTGCCCGCTGAATTATTCTGAAACCGGAGTTTGAATTATGAGAGATACATATCATATTTACCTCACAGCAGAAGAACGCAGAGCTGTTATCAACAGCCTGATTGATTTGAGAAATGATCTCATCTCACGAGGTAAATACACCGACGTTATAGATGAACTGATAATCAAGTTCACAAAAGCCAAAGTCAAGAAAATCAAGATTAAGGAGGTCTGACAATGGAGATTACATATACACGTCAAGGAGATTATTTGCTGCCGAACTTAACACTGCCCGAACAGGATAAGCGACCAATCGGTTTGTGGGGACAACAACGACTTCGCTATATCAAACGAAGTCGCCCGATTCTTTATACCAACCTGCTCACAAAATGTAGGCTGAACGAATACCTTGCCGACATTGATGAACAGGCACAGAAGATGTACGACGAGCTTGTGCAGGCTTTCGCAAAAGAAGAAGGCTGCACTGAACAGCTCAAAGCTACCGATCAAATGCTATGGGTACGCAAGATGAATAATGCTGCCCAGCGAGCGAGAGAGGTCGTTTTTGCAGAAATAATAATCCAGTAATTATATTATTAACAGCGATGTTGCTACTGAACATCGCTGTTGTTCTTTATATTTTAAATAGATATTTAAATAATTAGTTAATAGAGCATTTGAAATATTATTAAAATATAGATTTTAGAAACAATATGTGGTATAATCATTATATCTTATTTTTCTAGGGTGATGATATGTGGTTAGATAATGCTTCGTCAATTGATTTGTTATTTTACTCTCCTTACGCAGATACTGTTGTAAAGTTTGCAAAAAACAGTGAATTAACCCCACTTACCATAGGCTTATATGGTAGTTGGGGTGCAGGAAAATCATCGTTGCTTAATATGATTAGTAACAAACTGAAGGGGGCAGATACAAAAGAAAAAATAGCTTGTGTTTCTCTAAATGCGTGGCAATTTGAGGGATATGAAGATGCAAAAATTGCTCTTATGGAGTCGTTGCTAAAAGTATTAAATGAGAATAAAACTTTCGCTAAAAAAGTCGGAGAAAAAATCAAGCAGCTAATAAAACGAATAGACTATATTAAATTAGGTAAAAATGCTGTAAAAAAAGGATTGCCATATGCTCTGGGAATATTGACAGGTAACCCATTACCAATTGCATTAAATCTATCTGCGGATTTAGCTGGTTCTGATAATGTTGTAGAAAAGATATCGAGATTTAAGGATGAATATGTAAAGCCGCCTAAGGACGATTCTGAAATCGAAAACATTAGAAAATTTCGAGAAGAATTTGAAGAAATGCTGGAAGATGTTAGTGAAATAGATAATCTAACAGTAATAATTGATGACTTAGATAGATGCACGCCAGATAGAATAATTGATACCTTAGAGGCAATTAAGTTGTTCCTTTCTGTTAAAAAAACTACTTTTATTATCGCTGTTGATCAAAGAATAATCGAGTATGCTGTTAAAACAAAATATAAAGAAATAGATGGTTATGAAATATCATCTGATTATATCGAAAAAATAATTCAATTACCAATTAAGATACCTGAATTATCGCCTAAAGATATTGAGAATTACTTGTTGTTACTGGTTTGCCAGCTGCATATTAATTCAGAAGACTTCGCAAAGTTGATAGATACAATCTATTCCAAAAAATTGTTATTAGAGGAAAAAGCAATAGATTTCAATACTATTGAGGAGATCATTGCTGAACTGAAGATTGACAAATACCGTGATAGTATTAAAGAATTAAGGAATGATGCGCAAACTATTGAGAAAATCAGAGGAGCGGTCTCATCGGCGTTAAAAGGAAACCCGAGACAAACAAAGAGATTTTTGAATACTTTTTTTGTAAGGAAAAACCTTGCAAGTTTATACTTTGCAGATGAATTAGACGATTCGATTATTGCAAAGCTTTTAGCGCTGGAAATAATAGATATAGATTTATTTAAAAAGCTTAATGAGTGGAATAAATCATATAGCGGGGAGAACTCTCAACTGAAAAGATTAGAAACATTTGCATTGAATCCCGACGAAACAATAGATGATGAGTTGAGCAAATGGGTATCAAAGAGTAGAGTTATAAAATGGTTGCAAAGTGAACCTAATGAATTATTCAAACTTGACTTGAGTAAGTATTTTTATCTTTCAAGAGAATCATTGATAAATTCAGAGGATCTTTCCTCTTCTTTTACAGAGGAAGAAAGGAGAATACTTAACAGGATAATTAACTGTGAAAAAGGCCAGGAGGATTCTAGAATAGATGAATTGCAATCAATCTCACCTACTTCGAAATCTCGTATAATTGAGGTTATCCTTAATAAATATAAATCTGATGAAATAGAATTAAGGATTATATCATCATTATTTGTAAAATGCTCTGAATTTCAAAATGATATTTGTGATATTATCAAATCAAATACAAGCCCCATATTTAATTTACGATATGTACCACATTTTAAAAGGATGTATAATGCAAATACAGATTTGATGACAGTCACTTTGAATTATTTGGAAAAAAACAAAAGAATAGACAAGGAAAATATAAAGCTAATTCTTGAAAGCGATTCAAAAATAGCTTTTTCGGTCGAAAGGAAATAGAAAATGGGAACTTCAAAAGGATACATAGCGCCTTCAACTCCTAATTGGGCATCAGCAAAAAGAGGGGTAAGTGATTTTATCTCTCATCCTACAGAATCAAACAAACAGAGTGCTGCAGCTAAATATGCTAGAGCAGTGAATGTAGATGAATCAATGTTAGGAAAAGTTGCTTCAGCTTTTTCTGATTTTATTGGCTTTGTATCGTCAAGCAATCATAACGGAGTATCTCAAGCTTTAATAGATTATAAAAAAGAAAACCTAAAGGATCTTTCACCCGAGGAAGCTTTTTCGGAATTGATTAATTCATTTACAGAAGGGAATACAATAGATGATATAATAGCAAATAATTGTATTTCAGATGCGTTATTAATTCTTGGTATAGAATCAGTTGATGATTTTTCGAAAATTGAATACAACGAATTAATAAAAGAATTAGTTTGTCAATTTGCTATGCAGAAGTTTGCTCAATTGTTTGATAAACATATTATGAATAAATGTGATAGTGTTGTTGTTGCAAGAACACGTGAAAAAGATATTAAAGAATACATATATTATACAGTAAAGTTTAAGCTTACAGATGATGAAATCACTGAGATTAATCCAAGAGATATAGCAAACGAACATATAATAAAGGATATTATAAAAAAAGCTTTTGACATATTGGAGCATTATTATGATTGAAATGAAGATATGGGTTAATAAAGTAAAAGAGACCACAAAGACACTTGAATACAAGAATTCGGGAAATATTAATATAGATATAAAATACATTAGTAATTTATCATCCAATATCCGTGAGGCGTGGTATAAACTTGGGGTAAAACAATTACAGCCTATTTATGAGGATCTGTTTCTTCTATCACTAGTAATATTCGCTGTAGATAAACGTGTGCCTCGCAGTATGTTTCCAGATGCTTGGACAAGAACCATACAGGTTAATGTTCCTATGATAAAATCCGATGTCTGGAATTCAGTGAAAGATGATATAGATAAAATGTTGTCATATTTGTCTGGCGATAAATGGAATGTTTGTTTTCGAGCGTGTGAATTGGATTCAAACTATAAATCACAAAGGAAAAGAGAGGCTCATAGACCAGATTACTTAAATTCTATACAGGCTGTGTCATTGTTTTCTGGTGGCTTAGATTCATTTTGTGGAGCACATAAATTGCTCAGCGATAATAAATCTTCGTTATTTGTAGGATTTCAAGAATATGGGCCACTGAAAGGATTGCAGAAAGAATTAATTGAAAATATTCATAATGAATATCCAGAGGTCTTTTGCGATTTGATCTCATTTACTACGGTCGCACGGCCGTTGATTCTTCCTAATGATGAAAGATTAGAATCAGAAAACACAAGTCGTAGTAGGTCTTTTTTGTTTTTGTGTGCCGCCATAACAATTGCCGGAATAGTTGGAGATGGAATCCCTGTATATATCCCTGAGAACGGTTTCATAGGCTTAAATTTACCAATGACACCAGGCAGATTGGGTAGTTGTAGTACAAGAACAACACACCCATATTTTTTAAGGTTATTTAATTCGATATTGAGCAAAATAGGTATTAATCATCGAATTGAAAATCCATATGCTTATAGTACAAAAAGAGAAATGGTAAGTCAATTCAAGGATACACAAAGCTTTAGTCAAAACTTCCATAAAACGATTTCCTGTTCGCATCCGTGTAATGGCAGATGGGATGGATACCCTGTTCCTCAAAATTGTGGTTATTGTTACCCTTGTTTAATAAGAAGATCATCTTTGTTAGATTTGGATTTGTCAATCGAGAGTTATGGAAAAGATATTTTGAACCCCAATATCACTGCGAATTTAACTAAAGCAAAACTCTCGGATTTAGAAGATCTCATTTCATCTATTATTACAGCTAATGAATCAACTGATAGTGAATTGAGAAGAAGAATAGCACAGACCGGAAAACTATCCTTGGAAGAAATTGAGCTATTTCTCAGACTATATAAAAGCACAATTTGTGATTTAAAGCAGCTATTTAAAAGAAATGCTGTCTACTCACGTTTGATAGGAGAATAAAATGCACTTGATAGATACTCACTTTCACTTGGATTTTTATCGAGATCATAAATATTGGTACGACTATATTAATCAAAATCGGCAATATACTCTATGTGTAACAAACTCCCCCGGTGTTTATCATTCTTGTAAAAGGCTTTATCCAGAAACAAAATATCTAAAATTCGCATTAGGTTTTAATCCCAAAAGTATTGTTTTTGAGAAATTTGATAAAAGATTATTTAACCATTTACAAGGTGAGACAAAATATATTGGCGAAGTTGGACTGGATTTTACAGGGAAACTAAAAGAAAAGCGTGAAGAACAGCTACAGTGCTTTGATTATATCTGTTCTTCGATTAATGAGAACCAGGTTCTAAGTGTCCATTCAAAAAATGCAGAAAAAGCAGTTTGCGATATTTTGAAAAAACACAAAGTAAAAAAAACTATTCTACATTGGTATTCTGGGAATTTGGAAACCTTAAAAGAATTAATAGAATATGGATACTATTTTTCTATAAACACAAGTATGCTCCAATCAATAAAAGGTCAGAAAATTTTAAAAAGCATTCCCAAAAATAGACTTCTTATAGAAAGCGATGGACCATTTACAAAAGTAAATAATCAAAAATACAATCCTTCAAAATTACAAGAAGTTTATAGTCAAATAGGTGCTTTTTTGGAGAGTCCAGAAATAAATAAGTTGGTATGGCAAAATTTTAAAGACCTGATAACTCAAGGAAAAAGCTGATATGAACCATTTAGAATTGCAAAAACTCTTTTCGTGTTGTTGAAATGCGCAAAAGGAATAGCAATAGATTGTTACTTGTGCATAGAGGAAGCATAAACTTTCTTCATATAGAAATGCAAAACTGTAACAGGAAAATAGAACACTATGAATTTAATGGGGAACATCTATGGGCATAATCATATAAAAGTTTCCTATAATACAAGAACAAGAGATTATAAACAAGCGTGTAAGCAGATGTTTCCTGTTTACACGCTCTTTATCTTTATTTAGCGTTGGGAATCGACATCAATTCCCGTGCTCTCTTTGAAATTTGCGTTTCAATCGCTGTCAGACGTTCTTCGGGCAAGTTGATGGACGGATGTCTTGTGAAAGTGAAATTCAATAGCTTGCGGAGCTGAGATTTTTGCTTACTACCCATAACAGCCTTGCATACCTCGTCGAACGATACGCCGTAGGGCGGTGTCCTTGTTTTTGCGTATTCGCTGAGGTTTTCTAAATCTTCCGCCATCGCAAAATTGAACAGCGATAAGCCATTGTCGAAAATCGGAGCGGGCTTTATGATCTTTCCTGTGTGATTGTCACGCAAAATACCGAAGTTTCCGAAATGTCTGTCCTCGTTGTAAATCACAGCATCGAACACCAGCATACTGCAAAGATCGTCATAAAACTCTTTGCCAAGCCCGGCGTAATAATCGAGGGCGTTTTTCAGTGTTCTGTCTTTTATCAGCCTGCTGATCGGCACAAAAGCGGTATTGATATCCGTAAACAAACGGCATTTTGAAGCGAGGATACCTTTCCAATTTTCAAGGTCATATTCAACGCAATTCAAGCCCATAGCCATAGCAACCTGACAGGCGTAAAACTCGCTGTACGGCTCATTTCCGGTGTTTGCAGCGCCTTCTGTGCCGCCTTTGTAAAGATATATTCCGTCATCCTCGATATGCCGCCAAGCCTTGCGGAGCATACCGTTGGTGGTGAACTCAGGAGAGGTCGAGAACGCTTTTTCTGCGCTACCCACGCCCGTATAGGCAACAAGCGATAACGCTTCCGAGAACGGATTTTCAAACAGATTGTAATCGGCAAATTTGCCGTCAAATTCAACAGGAGTTACCCAATAGCTGTCGTTGAGTGACAAGCCTAAGCAGATGTCAATAATGCCCTTTGTGTCGTTTACGCTCAGCCCGAACGTCTTTAGTATCTCGTCAACAAAGGCTCTGTTCTTCGGGATAACACGGTTGGAAAGCCACTTGATAATACCTTTGAGAGTCAGCTCCATATTGATTGGCAGGAGGTGCTTTTTGCTTTCGTCATAAGATAGAACTTCAACAACTAATCCCTCTAAGCCTTTTTCTTCAAGTGTGAACGTCACAAGAATATCGTCATATAGTTTCAAGTGATACACGTTGCTCATTTCAACACTCTTTTCTTTCAATAAAACGCTGATATCCTTGCCGAGAGCGTCTGTTATCTTAATCAATAAATCGAGAGAAAGGTTCTGACCGCCGTTCTCGATGCGGCAGATATTCGACCGTTGCGTACCGACCATTTCGGCAAGCTGTGCCTGTGACAAGCCCTTTTCCAGTCTTGCCTGCGTTAGTTTTGAAACAATTTCCTGGCGCTTGCGGATTATGCTATTACTGTCTGTCATAACGATCACCTTCTTTTATTATATGTTATCATATATGATAACGGCGGTCAAGAAAAAATCGTCAATTCTTTGATAATCCGCTATTTGATGAAACTGAACAAGAGATAAAATGAAATGAGCGTGTAAACAAGAGTTGATTCTGCTTACACGCTCATACTATTATTCAATTAGTTATCGTTATTAGTAGAGTTCTTTTCAACTTCTTTATGTTCGTTTTCTAAATGTTTTTTGATTATTTCCATATCATTTGAATGCCTGTATCTATTTTTAAATTGATTGTTATTATTATAGATTTCCATTAATTTTTTAATTGAATCATCTGATAATTCCTCGATATGATGAATGAAGAAGTCTGTAACTTTATCTGCGTCATCAAATCCGTAAAATGAAGGAACTTTTGTAAACATCAACTCGTTGCCGAAAGGCTAAACTTAACGCATTTTGTTTATAAAACATATCTTGTAGTCTTCGCAGTATTTTGATAATCCATATTATCATACCTGTATGACGAGAATTTATCATTTTCTTATCAGGTGCGATAAAACCGATGGTTGCAAGAAAAGAATAATCACAACCGAATCGGTTTTACAATTTATATTATACTTGATTTTTTTGTTTTGCAAGATGTATTTTAATTTTACGCACACATTTCAAAAAATGTGCTTAAAATTTAATTGATTTTTTTAGTTGTCTCAGGTATAATAAAATCAGCACACAATTATGTGTTCGCTGTGCGTGAATTTTATTTAAGGAAGAGGGTGAATGAGTGAATCTTAAAGAGCGAGCAAAAGAAGTGGTTGTAGACAATAATGGCATTGCAAAATCTGCCGACTTTGTTGCTGCCGGAATCAGAGCTGTCGATGTCGTAAACCTGTGTAACGCAGGCTTTCTTAATCGTGTACGACACGGATACTACCAGCTTGCCGAACAAAGTGTTTCTTCAGAAGAACAATTGCTTGCAACACTCATCCCAAAAGGAATAGTTTGTGTTGAATCTGCGTTGTTTCACTATGGTTACAGCGACTTTGCACCACGAAAATGGTCAATAGCTGTACCGCGTTCAATGTCAAGAACAAAGCTAAAAATTGATTCGCTTGCTATTCAACCTTATTATATGCAGCCTAAGTTGTACGAACTTGGGAAAATCACCGACAACTTCAATGGAGTTGAGCTGCCTGTATATGACCGTGAGCGAACAATATGTGATTGTTTCAAATATCGTTCAAGATTAGATAACGAAATTTTTAACAAGGCCATTAACGCTTATGTAAAAGACGACAAAAAAAATCTGAATAATCTTTCTGCTTATTCCAAAAAATTGCGTGTGTATAAAAAAGTTACCGAACTGATGGAGGTGTTGCTGAATGGCTGATATAGCAGCGTCTGTGCTTACTCGATTAAAGAATAAGGCGCAGGCAAGTGGAAGAAGTTATCAACTTTGCTTACAACTCTTTTGTCAGGAAGAATTTTTGCGTAGACTCGAAAAATCAAAATACGCAGAAAATTTTGTTCTCAAAGGCGGATTATTTATCTATTCACTTACCGGATTTGACAGCAGGGTTACAGTCGATGTTGATTTTTTGCTTCGACAAATGCCGAACACTCCTGAGCAACTGCGAGTTGTGCTTGAAGAAATTATCGCAACACCTACTGAAAATGGATTTGTTACATTTGAGATAACAGATGTTGCTCCCATTGCTGTTGCAAAGAAATACGCCGGTATCGGTGCATCGCTTGTTGCGCATATCAAAAATACGAGAACGCCTTTCAGCATTGATTTTGGTGTTGGCGATGTCATCGTGCCTAAACAGGAAAAGCGAAAAATTCCTACACAGCTTGACGATTTTGCGTCTCCGACGGTAAATACATATTCGTTGGAAACAACAATTGCCGAAAAACTTGATGCAATTCTCGATTTAATGGAATTTTCAAGCCGAATGAAAGATTATTATGATATTTATTATCTTGCCAATAAGTTTGATTTTGACGGTGCAACGCTGACAAAAGCGCTTAAAAAGACTTTTGAAAACCGTGGGCACGCCTTTACGATAGAACAATTTGAACAGGTTATGGCTTTTGCCGAAAATGAAGCAATGCAAAAGAAATGGAAAGCATTTTGCAGGAAGATAGATACTAAAACCGCTGATTTTAACACAGTGCTGAAAACTATAAAAGAATTTTTGGTAGAGCCGTTTATGGCAGCAGTTGAAAATAAAGAATTTGAAGAAAAATGGACTACTTTGGAGAGCAAGTGGCATTAAGAGGAGAAATGATAAAATGGCAAAAATTCAATCGGTAGAACCTAATATTGCTGATTTAGCAAATAGTTGGCTTAAATCCTATAAACTTGACTACAAACTTGAACAGGAATCACTTAACACGGAAATTGATCAGGCGTTAAATGATTACTATTCCAAAAATGGTGGCGTTGGCGGGAATCGACCTGATGCGAAACTGCTTTTACAGGATAAAAATTTAGTCAATTACCCGATTTTGATTGAGTATAAGGGTTACAAGGACAAGCTTGTCAAGCTTGATTCTGAGGGCAAAGTTGCAAATAAAACCGCAAAGAATCAGCCTGATTTTAAAAATATCAATTCCTATGCCGTAAACGGTGCTGTTCATTATGCAAATGCACTTTTGCATTATACAAGCTATACCGACATAATCGCCATTGGTATGACCGGATTCAAAGATGACAGCGGCAATCTCGAATACGAAATCGGAGTATATTATGTTTCAAAGAGTAACTTCGGCATAGGACAAAAAGTTGATGATTATACAGACTTTTCGTTTCTTAAAAAAACAAATTTTGATAAATTTATTGATAAAGTAAAAAAACTCAGGCTTACACAGGACGAGATCGAAAGGCTAAAGGAGCAGCGCGAGCAAGAAATCAATACAAGCCTTGTAAAACTCAATAATGATATTTACCAGAACGAAAAAGGGCTTAGCGAACGCGACCGCGTGTACCTTGTGGCAGCGTCCATTATAGCCACTCTCGGAGTACCGGGTAAGGTTGCTGCTCTTGAAAAGCAAGAGCTGAAATCGTCTACTGAAGAAGAAAACCGAGACGGCGATATCATTTTGCGGAAAATCAAGGCGTTTTTAAATGAAAAAAATCTGCCGCAGGAAAAGAGAGAACTGATTGTCCGCACCCTGCAGAACACGCTTACAACCGACAATATCAATAAAGTTGAAAACGGCGAAAGCCAATTAAAGCGTGTCTTTACAAAAATAGTTGATGATTTGGGAATTTATTACAAAATAGGATTAACTACAGATTTCACAGGCAAGCTGTTCAATGAAATGTACAGCTGGCTCGGTTTTTCGCAGGACAAGCTGAATGATGTTGTTCTAACACCGGCATACGTCGCTACCCTACTGGCTCGCCTTGCAAGAGTAAATATGGATTCCTATGTTTGGGACTTTGCTACCGGTTCAGCAGGTTTGCTTGTTGCCTCAATGAATGAAATGCTCAATGATGCGAAGGATAAAATAAAATCACCAGACAAATTCGCAATTAAGTCTGCCGAAATCAAGGCTAATCAACTGCTCGGACTTGAAATTCTTTCGGAGGTTTATATGCTTGCTATCCTCAATATGATTTTGATGGGAGACGGCAGCTCTAATATTCTGAACAAAGACTCTTTGAAAGAATTTAACGGTCATTACGGCTTTGGCAAAACGGATGAAAAGTTCCCGGCAGATGCTTTTGTTCTGAATCCACCGTATTCTGCACCGGGCAATGGTATGATTTTCGTTGAAAAAGCCCTCTCGATGATGAGTAAAGGCTATGCAGCTATAATTATTCAGAACTCCGCAGGCAGCGGAAAGGCAACAGAGTATAACAAAAAGATATTAAAGCACAGTACTCTGCTTGCCAGCATTAAAATGCCGATAGACCTTTTCATTGGCAAGTCGAGCGTCCAGACGAACGTATATGTTTTCCGTGTCGGTGAAGCACATCAGAAAGACGACACCGTAAAGTTCATCGACTTCTCCGTTGACGGATATACGCGAACAAATCGGAAAAAGGCAAGCTGTAATCTGCGGGACACCGACCATGCAAAAGAGCGATACGCCGAGCTTATCGACTTGGTGCGTTTTGGTAAATCAAAGCTGAATATTTTTACCGAAAAAGAATACTACGAGGGCAAAATAGACCCAGAAAACGGCACCGATAGATACAAAACCGACACTTGAAGATTTCAAGAAAACAGTCAGCGATTATCTGGCTTGGGAAGTATCAAACCTCCTCAAAAATCAATCCTTGGAGGACGACCGCCTGGGAAAATGAATGCCTCACTTAACGAAAAGTTGAGGGCTGTTAAGTGGGGCGAATATAAACTTGGAGATTTATTTGAAATAAATCCCACAAAGTATTACCGATTGGCAAATGATAAGATTCTGTCTAAAAGTGGAATAACGCCACTTGTTTCAAATGCATCTATTGCTAACGGTGTGATGGGCTTCTCAAATTTAAATCCGCTAAACAAGGGGAATTCATTATCTTGTTCCGACACAACCCTCGGTGCAGAAACTATGTATTATCAAAAGAATGATTATATAGGATATCAACATATACAGTCTCTTATGCCAAAATTTGACCGCTTTAACTCTGCAATTGCGTTCTTTATTATATCTGCCTCGCATGCTGCAACTTCAAACGGTCAATATGATTACGGTCATAAATTTAATCGCAAATCCATGAGAAAAACAGTTATTTTTCTGCCTATTTGCGATGATGGATCTATCGATTTTGATTTTATGGAATCTTTTATAGCGGAGCTGTCCGCTTACTTAACAGTAAGCGGACTGGATAATTACGAATTATCCAGCGAGGAAGAAAACGCACTCAAAAACTACCAGTTTCTTAAATGGGATACCTATAATCTTGAAAAGCTCTTTGGCAAATCGACACGGGGAAAGCGTTTGAAAGGCGATGATCGTATTGCAGGAACGCTTCCATTTGTTACTGCGGGTGAAGCATCGGAAGGCATTTCCGCATATATCAGCAACGATGTTGAGGTGTTCGAGAAAAACACTACAACGATTGATATGTTCGGTTCTGCTAAGTATCGTAATTACAAGTACGGAGCAGACGATCATGTGGCAGTTGTACATACTGAAGCCGTTCCAATGAAAGCGGCGATTTTTGTCACCTCCGCTTGCCATAAGGCCGCACATACCGGAAAATTCGATTATGGCCATAACTTCTATGCCAAAGATGCCGATGCTCTTGATATTCAGCTTCCGACAAAAGACGGCAAGCCAGACTACGACACAATGGCAGCATTGATTTCCGCTGTTCAGAAGTTGGTCATCAAAGATGTTGTCCTTTATGCAGATAGGAAGATTGAAAAAGCAAAAACTATTACAAAGCACTAAAAACGGCAAAAGGTGGTGGATATATGCCTAAAAATGTAGTCCAATACGATCTTCTCATCTCGTGCCCAGGAGATATTACAACTGAGATTAGTATAATTGAGGACGCCATATCACAGTTTAATACTCAGTTTTCGGATACTTTGGGAATTAGTGTTCGCACAAAACACTGGCATAAAAACTCTTATGCTCAGTCTGGGGGAAAACCTCAAGCATTGCTGAATGAGCAATTTGTAAATGACTGTGATGCCGCAGTTGCCATTTTGTGGACACGCTTCGGTACACCCACCGATGAATACGGATCTGGCACAGAGGAAGAAGTAGAAATTATGCTTTCCTCCGGAAAACAGGTATTTATGTATTTCTCGGACAAGCCTCTTTCTCCGTCTCAAATGAATGAGGAAAGCTATAAGAAGGTTCAGGCATTTCGTGATAAATACAAAGATAGAGGTATCTACTTTACATATTCATCGGACGAAGAATTCAAAACGATGTTTTTTGCTCATTTATCTCAGTATTTTTTAAGCAAAGAAATAGTGGCAGAAGTTAAAGGGGAGCGTCATTCCGAATTGAAGATTGTCGGCATTGACCAAACCCAACACATCAGTGATGAAGCCCCTATAATTAGTTTTGTTCCAAATACTGAAATGACCATAAGTAAGTACTTGAAGAAAATCCGTGCTCTTTTTGATGATATTTCTGCCCGAAAATTAGAGAAACGTGTTGAATTGCCGGAAAAAATTGCAAAATACACATTAGCTTTTAATAAGCCTGTCGAGATTAGCGAAGACGAGCGAAAAATAATATATTCTGTGGCTGAAAAATTAAATATCAACATTACAGAAGATTTTTTCATCCTTGGAAACCTATCGCAGAGTAGTATACCAACAGGTATAATGGGCGGCTATTCGCTTAATGGAACAGATGCAGAAGAAGAAAAATACGACACCATTAAAAAGCTCTTGAAAACGATCTCAAAAGCATTAGAATGGGCGCCTGTAGAAAACGCTTTTTCGGACAAGAAATGTTTGAAGCTTGCCCTCCAAAACTGTGGTACAGACATTGATGAGGATATAGAAATTTCTCTCAGAATTCCAAAGAATAGTTTGTTACCAATAAATGAGTTTCCGAAATTCAATAATGATGAGATGGGTTATCTACTTAATGATTGCAATATGAGCGAACTTTTTGGTATCTGTAGTGCATCAACGTATTCGGATTACGACTCATCTATTGTAACAAGCCGACGGTTCTCTCCTCGTGTTTCTACGACTTCTATTTTCCCGGGATATACCTCAGATTATAGTGACGATTTTGAAAGTGAACTTAGCGATGTATTCTGTTATTCTTGCTTTGATGAAGGAGAAGAATATATAGTGAAGCTCAAGTTTGATTACATTAAGCATAATACAACAATCGCTTTTCCTTCTATTATCTTTATTAATGAGTCTTTTAAATCTATACCATACACGATTACATCTAAGAATTCGCCAGAAATAGTATCTGGGAAAATCAAAATCACAGATGATACATTGATTTAATGTAATAAAAAGCGGCGGCAGAGAGCAAAATCCCTGCCGCCGTTTATCGGTTAGGTGTAAATTAAATCAGTATTCACGACCTCGGTGGCTCTGCTACGGATGTTATTCATCCGAGCAA
>ERZ779947.86-NODE-86-length-16334-cov-2.61681_pt1 | contig 16334 bp, 17 predicted proteins | sample MGYA00511542_ERZ779947 | MGnify/ENA primary metagenome ERZ779947 (study PRJEB29588, sample SAMEA2150909) | human gut metagenome | biome: human gut; feature: human-associated habitat; material: faeces | place: Denmark | collected 2008/2010 ... | reverse complement strand
CTTCTACTAAATACCTTTTCTTTACATGTCCTAATGAAAAGCCTTTAACATCCGGACTCCAAGCTAAAATTTTATATAGTGAGCCAAATGAAGCTATATACTGTGAACCACTAGGTGATTCTTCTAACTCTAATACCATTTCTACTGATACTGCATCAATATTATTTGATGAATACATTATGGATGTATCTCCGCTAAAATACATATTATTCTCATTTATTGTTATGTTTTTCATTGTAACATCATAATTATTTCCGCTTAAATCTTCCCATACATTAGTATTTGTGCTATGTCCTCCCCTTATATTATGAATTCCATCCAACAAAAGTACTAAACCATCTTGTACATAATCCATACTTGCTGTTTCGGAAATAACTTTACTATTTGATATATTTGATGTATCTTTTCCATATCCAATTTGACCTTTTAATTCATCAGTTAAAGTATAATATACATTTTTTCCAACTTTGTAACCTTTTATATAATATACAATTCCTGTTTTTTCTGAAAAGGCATATACATCTTTTAAATTGTTATCTTTTTTTATCCCTCTAGTAATATTCTCAGCACCAATTTTATTTAAATCTATAGTATATAATTCGACTTTATCGCCTTCTTTTACACCTTCCTTATCAAATTGATCTGTTAAATCATCTGTTATATCAATTGACATAGACTCCTTTGTATTATCATCTAAAATAGTATATGGATACTCTTCTTTTTCGTATTTATATTTATCAACAAGATTTTGTACTTCATATATTTCCCTTGCAAACTGTTTCTTTTTTGTATTATTTATAATTTTATCTGATGATATTGTTATAACTGTTAATAGAATTAAAAAAACAGCAATTGTAATAAGTAAAGCTATCATACTTATTCCTTTTTTTATTTTTACCATAAATTCACCTTTTTTACAAAATAAAACATAATCTATTATTATTATACATATTTTATACTTTATTAAAACTTTTGTCAACGAATTTATAAATATTTAAATTTTGTAAAAATTTTAAAAATTTAATTGCAAATACATAATGTTGTTACTAAAGCTTTAAATTTTAATCTAAATAATAACATTTTTCTTAAATCATTTCCATTTTTTTAATCTTTTTACTGTATATTTTTTGAAAAATAATATTTTCTATATAAAAAAATATCCTCTATAGTAATTTTAATTAATACTATAGAGGATAGTTACATATAAAATATATACTTTTTCAAATATATGAAATGATCTAAGCATATCTACTTAATATCTATCGTCTAATTCATTTGGTTTTTTATCACGGTGATAACTTTCAAAACTATTTTCCAAATCTTGAGTATAAATATTTTCTGGAGCTTCATTATAATTCTTTAATTCATCATATAAGCTTGTACCTACATTTCCTGGTGTACTATAATTTGGATTCTTATAATCTCCATTTCCAGCAGGAAGCATTTTATTTTCCTTTTTAGAAAATATTCCTTTTACCTTTGAAAATATTTTTCCAAATTTTGTAGTGTTTATGTCTTTATACCACTGATCTAGTTTTTGCCTATAATCATCATAGTTACTTTCTCTTTGGTTATATAACTCATGATAATTTTTATTGATAAATCTAGGATTTTCTTTTATATCTTTAATATCACCATCAACAGTATTTATCTTAGCATATCCTTTTATATAACTTGGATTTAAATACAAACTTGAATCATTCTGTATAATTATATCATCTCTATTGTTATTTAACTCATTTTCTGGTATTGAAACTAGCATAATATCGTTAAAATTTTCTCTGGTGTAATTATTATACTTTCTACCGCTAGTTAAATTCCACAAAAGTTCAAAAGGTTGGTTTTTAAAAAATGTAATATTTTTTTCTAAGGTACCTTTAACGTTATTTTTTGAGTTATTATTAGTTAATGAATCAGTAGCAACAAACTTGTGACCTGTTAATGCTATTCCTTCATCTGAAATTATATCACCAATTTGTGAACCAGTTATATGTGTACCAATTACATTGTTTTCATCACATGCCATATCAAAGATTTGTGATACATTATCTAAATTTGTATAATTACTACTTTTTAAAATTCTATCTAATAAAAACATATTTGATCTTTTTAGGCCTTCACTTTCTTGACTATATATATATTCACAGAATTTATCACCAAGATTACCGTACTTTTGGCATGCGTCATCATTTAACAGCATTAAAGTATAATTGTTTAAACTTTCTTCTAATTTATCAGTATTATCTTTATAATGATAAGGGCTATACCAAGTAGCATCTTCTATAAACTTGTCCCTTAAATTATTTTCTATCAAATAATTATTAAATTTATCTAGCTTACCCTTTTTCATATATTTATTAAATAAATCAATAGTACTTTGTTTTTTCATACATAACCTCTCATATATATTATACTAATCATAATATATCAAATTTTAATTTACTCTATAATGAATCTCTTTAATAAATTGTCATTTACTTTGCCAAGACCTTTGTACCTTAAATTCTCATATACCCTTACTATTCCATTTGGTACATCAGTCTTTATAGCTATTCCATTTAAAAATTTATTGTAATCTTTATCCTTTAGATTAATCTTTTTCGAATCTTTATATAATTCTTCAATTGAAACTATTTTATCTAACATATCTAGATATTCTAAATTTAAGAATTCATATAAATCTATACTGTCGTTTATATCAAAATCTCCTGTTTTTAATCTTTTTAGTTCAATCATTGTTGCGCCACAACCTAGTTTTATACCAATATCATGTACTAAACTTCGTATATATGTTCCCTTTGTACAAGATACAACAAAACTTACTTGTCTTTTCCTTAAATTTACATCTATATCATCTATATTAAATATTTCAATTTCTCTAGGCTTTAGAGAAACATTTTCTCCATTCCTTGCATATTCATATGCTTTTTTACCTTTAATCTTAATAGCACTATAAATTGGTGGTATTTGAGAACTTTTTCCAATGAACCTTTTTATTCTTTCCTTTATATATATTTCATCTTCATTTAACGTATTTGCAAAAACTATCTTTCCTGTTATATCATAAGTATCAGTTTCAACTCCAAGTAACATTTTTACTTTATATACTTTATTTTCAGATAAAAATTCATCAGAGAGTTTCGTTGCTTTACCAATACATATTGGAAGTACACCTGTTGCAATAGGGTCTAACGTCCCAGTATGGCCAACTTTTATACCTGGAAATATTTTTCTAACAATATCTACTACATCATGTGATGTAATTCCTTGTGGTTTATCTATATTTAGTATACCATTTTTAATTTGTGGCACCATCAACTAACATCACCTCTACAGCTTTTAAAACTTTATTTTTTATTCCATCTAAATCTTCATATATTGTAAATCCAGCAGCTCTTGGATGACCTCCGCCTCCATTTGCTATTGCAATTTTTGATATATCCACATTTCCTATAGAACGCATACTCACTTTATATGTTCCATTCTTCTTTCCTCTAATATATATACCAACTTCAGTTCCTTCAACCATTCTAAGATAATTTGTCATTCCTTCTGCATCTTCTTCATCAAGACCAAGTGAATTTATTGTGTCATAATCAACTAAACTATATCTAACTTTTCCTTCATTGTAAACTTCCATATTTTCTATAGTTTTTGCAATTAATTTTAATTTAGCCTCTTTAATAGTGTCATTTAATTTCTTACATACAGTAACATGATCAGCTCCTGCCTTAATAAGTTCTGCTGCTGCTATATGAGTATCGCTTGATGTATTTGAATAATTAAAGCTTCCAGTATCTGTCATTATACCTGTATATATATATGTAGCCATTTCTGGGTCAAATTTAATTCCTAAATATTTAAGAAAATTATATACAACTTCAGATGCTGATGACATATTATCGTTTATATATCTTACATCACCATAAGGATGAGATACTTGATGGTGATCAAACATTATTACATTTTTAGCTCTTGAAAATGCTTCATCAGAAAGTGCTAAGCGTGTTTTATCACTTGCATCAAGTGCAATAAGTAAATCATAATTTTCAACATATATATCTTTCTCGCATATTTTTGTTATATCCGGTAAAAATTTAAACACATCTGAATATTCAGGCATTATTACATGAACATCCTTATTTAATTTTTTCATTGCAAAATACATTCCATATGTTGAACCAATGGCATCACCATCTGGATTTACATGTGCTACAATATATATGCTCTTTGATTTATTTATAATTTCCTTTGCTTGTTCAAACTCCATTTAATCACATCCTTAACTATATGTTTTTTTCATTATCTTTCTTTATAACTTCATCAATAACTTTATCCATATATTCACCATATTCCATTGAGTTATCAAGTTTAAATATTAAATCTGGAATATTTCTCATTTTAACCTTTTTAGCAAGTGAATTTTTAATAAATCCTTTAGCCTTTTTAAGGGCATCTAGTACTTTTTCTTTATTCTTTTTTCCATATATGCTAACATATACAGTTGCATATTTTTGATCTGGAGTTACTTTTACATCAGTAACAGAAATCATACCAGATACCTCAGGCTCTTTTACTTCATACGTTATTATTGAAGATAAAGCTACTTTAATATCTTGTTCTAATCTTTCATGTCTTTGCATTAACTATCCTCTCTTTTCTTCAATTAATTGGAAACATTCTAAAATATCTCCTTCTTTAATATCGCTATAATTTTCAAGTTTTATACCACATTCATATCCTGCTTGAACTTCTTTTACGTCATCCTTTTCACGTTTTAGTGAATCAATTTTTGCTTCATGAAGTACAATTGAATCTCTTACAAGTCTTACCATTGTTCCTCTTACAACTTTACCATCTTTTACATAGCAACCTGCAACAACTCCAACATTTGTAAGTTTAAACACGTCTGATTTCACATTTTCCAAGAACTTCTTCTCTATATTTTGGAGTAAGCATTCCCTTCATAGCTGTTTCAACATCATCAATTGCGTCATAGATTACTCTATATAATCTTAAGTCAACTTCTTCCTTCTTAGCAAGTTGTTCTATCATTGAATCAGGTCTTACATTAAATCCAATAATGATTGCATTTGATACTGATGCAAGAGTTATATCACTTTCTTTTATCGCACCGGTAGATGCATGTAATACTCTTACTCTTACTTCTTCATTTGAAAGTTTTTCAAGAGATTCTTTTAAAGCTTCAACAGATCCTTCAACATCTGCTTTTATTATAACATTAAGCTCTTTAATTTTTCCTTCTTTAATTTGGTTAAATAGATCTCCTAAAGTTACTTTATGTCCTTGTTTAATTAAGTTTCTACGTCTTTCAGCAATTTTTCTATTTACTAGTTGTTTGGCAACTTTTTCATTTTCAACTTCATAGAATATATCACCTGTCATTGGAACGTGAGATAAGCCAAGTACCTCAACTGGTGTAGATGGTCCAGCAGCCTTTACTTTTTTACCCTTATCATCCTTCATTGCACGTATTCTACCAATAACATCACCTACAACAATTGTATCTCCAACATTAAGTGTACCTCTTTGTACTAACATTGAAACAATTGTACCTGAATTCTTATCAAGTCTTGCCTCAAGAACAGTTCCTTTTGATTGTTTATTTGGATTTGCTTTTAAATCCTTTACATCAGCAACTAATAAAATCATTTCAAGCAATGTATCTATACCTTCACCTGTCATAGCAGATATTGGAACACAGATTGTGTCTCCCCCCCATTCTTCTGCTACAAGTCCAACTTCTAATAATTCTTGTTTTACACGTTCTACATTTGCATTTGGTTTATCAATTTTATTTATTGCAACAATTATAGATACGCCTGCAGCTTTAGCATGGTCAATAGCTTCTATTGTTTGTGGTTTTATTCCATCATCTGCAGCTACTACAATTATAGCTATATCTGTAACTTGTGCACCTCTTGCTCTCATTGCTGTAAAAGCTTCATGCCCTGGTGTATCTAAGAAACAAATTTCTCTATCTTTACATTTTACCTTATATGCACCGATATGTTGTGTAATTCCACCTGCTTCTTTGTTTACTACATTTGAACTTCTTATTTTATCTAAAAGTGATGTTTTACCATGATCTACGTGTCCCATTACAACAACAATTGGAGGCCTTACTTCTAGATCTTTTTCATCATCTTCAGATTCATCAAATAATATATCCTCTTCTGTAACCTTAACTTCTTTTTCTGCTGTAATTCCAAATTCTCCAGCTACTAAATATGCTGTATCGAAATCTATCTCTTGATTTACGGTTGCCATTATGCCAAGACTAAATAATTTTTTTATAACCTCAGATGCTTGTTTTTTTATACTTTCAGCAAATTCTTTTACTGTCATTATTTCAGGCAACTTAACTTCGGTCATTGGAATTATTTTAGTTTGATTTAATACAGGTTTTTGTTGCTTTTTCTTTTTATTTCCTTTATTTCTTGATAAGTCACTATCTCTTTCATATAAATCCATTAATGAACCTGAATCAACTTCAAGACCTTTTAATTTAGATGTTGAAATTCTTGTATTTTTTTCTCTTAGTTTATTTTTATCTAATTTATCTTTTTTATTATCAGTAGAATTTTTGTCATTATATTTTCTTTTATCAATTATATTATTTTCATATTCTCTAGTTTCTTTCTGCTCAACTGGTGCAGATTGTTTTATAAACTTATTAACCTGATATGCAGTGTTACTTTGTGGATTTCTAAAATTATTATTTCTATTATTATATCCACCATTATTATTTCTAAAAGGTCTATCAGTTTTATTAAAACTAGAATTATTACCATTTCTTCTATCTTGATTATTAAATGGTTTTTTATCCGAATAGTTTTGTCTATTATTTGTACGATAAGAATTATTATTATTTTTAAAATTATCATTTCTTTCTCTACTATTTTGGGTATTAACAAAGGCTTTTTTCTCATTATTATTTTCTGATGATGTAGTTACGTTTGTATTTAAATTATTATTTTTTGAATCTTCTTTTTTAGTATCTTGATTTGTAACCTTTTCTATAGGTTTTCCATTTCTAGTTATAACAACATTTGTAGGTCTGTTTCCAAATCTTGGTTTATTCATTCTGTTTTGTCTATTTGCATATGATGAGTTCTTGTTAAAGTCTCTTTTATCCTGTCTAATTTTGTTAGAATTATCTACAGTATGATGAGACTTTTTAATAGAACCAGAAATATCAGTTGTTATCTGTTCAACTTCTTTTTTTTCTCCATCTGTATTTATTACTTTAACATTTCTACGAATTATATGCATTTGACTTTTTTCTGCAACTGGTTTCTTTTCCACTGTTTTACTCACACCTTTTTTTATCTTTCCTACAACTTCATCTTCTATAACTGATAAATGAGATTTTACTTCTACACCCATATTACTTAATCTTTTTATAAGCTCTGCATTTGTTATACCCATTTCTTTTGCAAGTTCATATACTTTCATTTTTCCCAAAACTATTCCCCCAATTCATTTTCTAATTCTAATAATACGTTTTTCATACTTTCATTATCTAAATGTAATTTAGTATTAAATTTTTCTTTAGTTATATAACTCTTACATTTATCTATACACTCTTGAGACTTACACATATATATTCCTCTTGAGTTTATTTTTCCACTTTTATCATATATAGCTTTTCCGTTTTTGCTTACTATTCTAAATAATTCATTTTTATTTTTTTTCTTCCTACATACTATACAACTTCGTATGGGATCCATTTTTATCTCTCCTATTATTCAACAACAACTTCTTTTATTTGTGTTTCTGTTTTTATATCAATCTTCCATCCTGTAAGAATTGCTGCAAGTCTTACATTCTGACCATTTGCACCTATTGCATAAGATAAAGCTTCATCTGGTACAACAACAGTAGCCATTTTTTCTTCATCATTAATATCTATTGCAAGTATTGGTGCTGGTGATAATGCATTTATTATATAACTTGGTATATCATCACTATATGGAATTACATCTATTCTTTCTCCACCTAGTTCATCAATTATTGGTTGTATTCTAACACCTTTTTTACCAACTAAGCTTCCAACTGGATCAATATTTTCATCATTTGAATATACAGCAACCTTTGTTCTACTTCCAGCTTCTCTAGCTACAGCTTTTATTTCTACAATACCATCTATAATTTCAGGTACTTCAAGTTCAAATAATTTTTTTACAAAATTTGGGTCTTTTCTTGATAAAACAATTTGAGGTCCAAATTTTCCAGATTCAGTTACACTCACAACATAAGCTCTTATTCTTTGATGTGGTTTTAATTCTTCTGTTTTAACCTGTTCTTTTACTGGAATTAAAGCTTCAACTCTACCAAGATCAACAATAGTACCAAATTTATCATTTTTTTGAACAACACCTACTACTATTTGACCTTCCTTATCTGCATACTGAGTATATACAAGATTACGTTCTGCTTCTCTTAAACGTTGAACTATAATTTGTTTTCCAGCAACAGCAGCAATTCTACCAAAGTTTTTAGGTGTCACTTCTACATTTACAACACTTCCAATTTTTGCTCTTTTAGAGATTTGCAAAGCTTCTGGTAAAGATATTTCTTTATTTTTATCTTCAACTTTTTCAACTACTGTTTTTACTGCATACACTTTTATATTTTGTTCATTTACATCAACAATTATATCTTCTGTAGTTTCATAATTCTTTTTATACGCAACCTCTAAAGCCATTTTTAATGATTCAATTAAATACTCCCTTGTTATACCCTTTTCCTCATAGATTTCATCAATTGCATTAAATAACTCTTTTGAACTTATTTTATCACTTTTCATTTTTTAATTCCCCCTAATTAAAATTTCTTTAATTTATTTATATTAACATTATCTTTATTTTTAAAAGCATTATCAAAATCATAAATAGTATGTGCTACTGCAATATCTTTTATATTAAAAATATACTCTTTTTCCAAAGATTCAATAACTATATTATTATCATTTACACTTTTTAAAATTCCTGTTATTTCCTTTTTATCATCAAGTTTTTTATATAATTTAACATATACTTCACTGCCAATATATTTTTCAAATAATTTTATATTCTTAAGTTGTCTCTCAAGGCCAGCAGATGAAACCTCTAAAACATATTCTTTATCAATATTTTTATCTATGTCATCTTCAATTTTTCTACTTATTTTTTCACAATCATCAATTGCAACATTTCCATTTGGATTATCAATAACAACCCTAAGTATGTTATTATCTCCTTCTTTTACAAACTCAACATACTCCATTTCAAATCCCTCTTCCTCAATTTTAGGATTTATTATTTTTTCAATATTATCTAATTTCATATTTTTCTCCTACTTAAACTTAAGTGAGAGGACTATTCACCCTCTCACTTATCATACAGTAACTATATTATACTACAATTTTATACCAATTGCAATACTTTTATACATTAATTTTACATATTTCTGGATATTTTTTAGTTTACATATTTATTTTTTCATCACTAAAAATCTACATATAGTTAAACTTTCAAAATTACTTGAACCATATAATGTTAATACATTTAGATTTCTTGAATTATTTTTAATTATTGTTACAATTAATACTATCAATGATATTCCTTTTTTATACACACTCCTCTTTCTATAGTTTCAATACATTTTTTATTTACACTATCAATTCTATTACAAAGGTTAATTATTGTTTTACTAATTTTAGTATACCCTTTTATAGCATTATTAATTTCTTCATTTCTAATTAAAATATCTTGCTTAACAATATTTAATACTTGATTTATATTATCACATTTTTTTAAATTTATTTTAACACTCATGTATGTTGCTATTTTATTTGCTAAACTAATATTCTTTTCCTCTTTATTACTATTTCTATTTTTTATCATCCCAATAACCGAGTATATTAGTCTTTGATATAAGTTTAAAATATCTTTTAGGCAAATATTTAACTCTTTATCAATATCTTGAATTTTAATAACTCTTACTATTGTTTCTCTTATCATAAGTAAATTTTCATATATTATATCTAATACTTCAACTTCTATTTTTTTTATTTTCATAGGATCACCTATTTTTATATTTTGTAAATAACAATTTTATTATACAAAGAAAAAATGCAATCAAAATTAATGATTGCATTTTCCCTATTTTTTGAAAGGAAAAAAATAGACTTCAGGAATGTCAAAGACGTTAACCTTAGATATTCCATATATAGCTGTGACAGATAAAAATTTGTTGAATGGCTTATACAACTGAAAAATATTTAAAAGAACCCCATAAAATCTATAAAATATTTCTAGAAAGGACGTTATTATTTATCACAGCCAGTATATATTTAATCATACTAAAAAGTATGAGTTAAATCAAAAAAGAAATTATTCTATAAAATACCGTTTATTAAGTGTCTATATTATACATAATTTTTTATGTCTTGTCAAGCTTTTTTTACTGAAAATCCAAACTTTCCTATTTTTTCTCCTAATTTAAAGTACTCACCGTGAGAATATGTAATTAAATTGCATTTTGAAAGATCAAATTTGCCTTTTTCATCTATGTATTTGTCATCAACATTGACAGAAACTACTTTTGCTAAAAACATATCATGTGATCCAAGTTCTTTTATTTCTGTAACTTTACACTCTATATTCACAGGACTTTCTTTAATTAATGGTGCATGTATAACACTAGCTTTTTCTTTAGTTAAATTCATTGATTTAAATTTATCTTCTTTTCTACCTGATTTCACTCCACAATAGTCTGTAGCATATGCAAGTTCCTCAGGTACAAGATTAATACAAAATTCTCCTGATTCTTTTATAATATCATATGAAAATCTTTCTTTTCTTACTGATATATATGTCATTGCTGGATCAGAACATATTGTACCAGTCCATGCAACAGTAAAAACATTATCTTTTGTACCATCTGAAGATGTAACTAAAACTACTGGAACCGGATTTAAAATTACTGCTGGTTTCCATACTTGTTTTGCCATAATATAACCCCTTTTCTATTTAAATTCAAACACTCCATAAGTGCTTGTTACCTCATCTTTAAAAATATCTATTCTTGGTGGAAAAAATGTAAAAACGACAAACATAATAAATATTGCTATAACTAAATATTTGGATATTTCTTCATATTTTATATTAATATTTTTACTTGTAACCTCTTTATATCCTAAAATCTGAGCAATTAAAATTGCAACATAAAAAATTAATATATCTACCAATAAAATATGAGTTCCTATAACAAAAGTATAAGCATAAAATGAAAAGGTTATAACAAACATAGTTGTAATTAATTTTACAAGAAGTGAAGACCATAAATTTTCTCTTCTAAATTTTAGTGTTATAAACTCTATAAATGTCCAAATAAACATTGGCATAACTGCTATCCCAAACACTTTCATTTACAGCACTAAATGGTGCAATAAAAATATTTTCTCCACAAAAATTATATGCAAAATGAAGAAGTGTACCTATAGCTGAGATTACAAAAAATCCTGCAATATATAGCATCTTTTGTAATTTAATATCTTTCATTTTTTCTTCTTTTATATTTATTTCTTTTCTATTTGCTTCATACTTATTTCCATTTTCCATAAAACAATACTCCTATATTGTTAGTATATGAGTATTGCTATATATATATTCATTTTTAAATTATGCTCTTTTTAATATTTTTCTAATGCCTCTTCTTATTTTCTTTAAAATTGGAAGTATGTTTCTATATGCAAAATACATAGTTTTGTTATATACCTTATCAATTTCACCTATGTAATTTGTAATTCCACTTTCTTTACAAAATCCAACTTTAAATTTATATAATCCATTATTTTTTTCTAAATGAAGTATTCCACCAAAATTATATAAACTACAACCTTTTTCAATTGCCCATTTTATCATTTCAGATTGCATTGCATAATTTGGCATAAGATTTCTTTTTTCATTACTACTTGCTCCATATAAATAGAACATTTCCTCTCCATATGTAATAGCAATAGCAGCCGACAAATCTTCTCCTTGTGCACTTGCAATATATACTCTTAAATGGTTTTCATCATATGCATCAAGCATATTTTTAAAATATTCATATGCTCTTTTTCCAATTTTATCTCTTTTTGTAGTAATTTCATATAAATGATAGAAAACTTTTAAATCCTCTTCTGTGTGAGAATGTCTTACGGTAACACCTTTTCTTGCAGATAAACGTATATTATATCTAGTTTTTTCAGCAAAATTTTTCATAAGTTCATCATATGATTTGTTCTTAACATTAAGTACTGCTTCATGAACTGGTTGTATTAATTCGTCATGATCTGGATTAATTCCAGATGTTTTAAAGCCATTAGAAATATATAATTTGTTTAATTTATCAGAATATTCTACTTGAGGATCAAATTTTAACATAGCAGCTTTATACTTTTTTACAAGAGGTGTAGCTTCATTAATTAATTTTTTTACTGTATCTATATCATTAACATCACATACAGGACCACGAGGTGCGTACATTATATTATATCCTGCTACTCTCATACTTTGGATTAAAAGCAACATAGAAGCTGTTATTTTGCCATTTTCTTCTAAATATACAATTTCACTTTTCCAATTTTCTTTAACTTTTGACCACTCAATTACTTGAGTAAGTCTAGTATATTTACAACTTTTTATATGTTCATTATACCTCTTTAACTCCTCTTTGTTATTTAAATCTAAAATTGGCATTTTTATCCCTACACTTTCTCTATTATTTGACCATCTTTTGTATCTTTTACAATATATCCTAACTCTTTTAGCTTATCACGAAGTTCGTCAGATTTTGCAAAATTTTTATTTTTCCTTGCATCTTTTCTTTCATTTAATATTAATTTAATATCTTCTGGAATATTAATATCCTCTTTATCATTTTTATCTAAATCAAGAGATAATACACTATCGAATTTTTTTATTAATTCATAAAAATCATTAGATTTTTCTTTTTCCTTTGCAATTTCCCATACTATTGAAATTGCAACAGGCATATTCATATCATCATTTATTGCATCTAGGAATTGTTCCTCATATTTTGATATAATATTTTTATCTATTTTTTTATTTACATCTTTGTGTAAAGCTATCATATCTCTAAGTTTATTTAAGGAATTCTTAGCAGATTTTATAGCGTCCCAAGTAAAGTTTAATTTATTTCTGTAATGGGAAGAATATGTAAAATATCTATAACTTAAGGCATCTATTCCTTTAGCTTTTAAATCATTAAGAGTATACACATTTCCCAAACTCTTAGACATTTTTCCACCATCAATTAGAAGAAATTCCACATGCATCCAATAATTTGCAAGATTATGACCAGTAGCCCCTATTGATTGTGCTATTTCATTTTCATGATGTATTGGAATATGATCAACTCCACCTGTATGAATATCAAATTTATCTCCTAAATATTTCCTTGACATAGCACTACATTCAATGTGCCAACCTGGATAGCATAGCCCCCACTTACTATTCCACTTCATAATATGTTCTTTTGGGGCCTTTATCCAAAGTGCAAAGTCTTGAGGATTTCTTTTTTCTGTATCAACTTCAACTCTTGCTCCTGCTTTTAAATCATCAATGTTATTATTTGATAACATTTTTCCATAATTTGGAAGCTTAGAAGTATCAAAGTAAACACCCTTTGATGTTTCATATGCATACCCATTTTTTACTATATCATTTACGTAGATTTCCATCTCACGAATATGTTCTGTTGCTTTTGCAATATGTTCTGGTGTATCAATATTTAAAGCCTTTATATCTTTCATAAAAGCATCAGTATACTCTTTTGCTATTTCATAAACAGATCTATTTTCAATTCTAGCTGTTTTAGCCATTTTATCTTCTCCCTCATCAGCATCAGATACTAAATGACCAACATCAGTTATATTCATTACATGCTTAACTTTATACCCATTGTACTTTAATACTTTTCTTAATGTGTCCATAAAAATATATGCTCTCATATTTCCAATATGTGCATAATTGTATACAGTAGGTCCACATGAATACATTTTTACTGTTCCTTTTTTTAAAGGAACAAATTCTTCCTTTTTTCTTGTTAATGTATTATATAACTTTAGCATATTCTACCTCCTAGTATTATCTTATATACTATCTATTATATAATATTATGACTTTTTTTTCAATATAAATAAAATATTATTGTCTTTTATTTTATTATGATATATAATTAAGATGTTTAATAAAGTTGGTGAAAAAAAAACATGAAAAAAAAATTTATTATATTAATATGTATTATTTTTTTTATACTAATATTATTAGCAGCTTTTCTATTTATATATTTTAAAACTGATATTATAAAACAAAACTCAAATATGTCAATTGCAAAATCAAGAAAGAGCTATGTTATAACTGAAGACAAAAATCTATATAACAATCTAAACGATAAAGATAATACTTTAATTATATTTTGGGCAACTTGGTGCCATTACTGTGTTGAAGAATCTAACGATTTAAATGAATATATAAAAAATAATCCGTATAAATCAATTATTGTAGTATCTCATGACGATAATAAAGATGAGGTTAAAAATTATTTAGAGGAAAATGGATATAATTGGTTTGTCATATTAGACCCTGAAAAAACAATTAGAGAAAATATTGATCCTGGCTCTAAAGGTATTCCAAGTTCATATCTGTTAGACAAGGATGGAAAAATAATTAATTTTCATAAAGGAAAACTTACAAAAGATCAGTTTATATCTTTTTTCAATGGAGTTGAAATCTAAAATATAGGAGGTTACAATGGATAAAATTAATGAAATTATAGAATGGTTTAAAAATATAAATATGAACACCATAATAGATATTCTAATAGCAATACTTATATTTCTTCTTTTTAAACTTTTTAGTGGTACTCTGTCATATGTTGTATCTAAACTATTTAAAATTAAGGAAAAAAATAAAAGTAAGTTAAAACAAAATGCCTTATACCGTACTTTAAATATTTTTTTCCCACTTCTTGGTGCATATCTTGGACTTAGATTTTTAAATTTACCTCAAGATATAACTGCTCTAATAACAAAAGTATTTAGAATTTTAGTTATTATAACAATATCAATTGGTTTAGCAAATTGTATTACACCAAAATCACCTTTGTTTAAACAAATAAATTTTAAACTTAGTGGAAGAAAAGATGAAACATTTGTAAATTTTATAGTAAAAATTCTTAGAGGTTTGATATATATAATAACAGCATTTATCATTGTTAGTGAACTTGGATACGATTTAAATGGTTTGCTTGCAGGACTTGGACTTAGTGGAGTTGTAGTAGCACTTGCAGCACAAGACGCTGCAAAAAATATATTTGGAGGAATTGTTATTTTATGGGATAAACCTTTTAAAATTGGTGATTGGATTGAAACGACAAAATTTGAAGGAACTGTTGAAGATATAACATTTAGAAGTACAAGAATCAGAACTTTTGAAAACTCAATTGTAACAATTCCAAATTCCACTATTACAAATGATGCTCTAATAAACTGGAGTAAAATGAAAAAAAGAAGGTACAAGGAAAATTTTGAACTTGAACTTTCAACGCCATTAAAAAAAGTGTGCGATATAGAAAATGAAATAATAAAAATGTTAGAAGAACATCCAAGAATTTTAAATGATAATATAATGGTTAGATTTGATAAGGTTACTGAAAATGGATATAATTTACTTGTATATGTATATACTGATGCACTTAATCTTGCTGATTACCTTGCAACATCTGAAAATATTAATTTCAAAATTATGGATATTTTAAATAAACAAAGAGTGGAACTTGCATATCCAAGTAAAACAGTCTATCTTAAAAAATAATATATATTTATATGTATAAAGATGAGATATAGTAATACTCTAATAAAGAGTTTTATTATATCTCTTTTTTCGGCTAAAATTAATTATTTTCTTAAATATAAAATACATTTTGAGCTATTAAATAGCATTCACAACGTGTTAATTTATAATCTCTAATTTCAACTTCAGCATTATTCGCACGTTTCGACAACTTGCCAACGTCGACAAAATGTTCAAAGCTACTTATATTACTATTTTTACAAGCTACCTTTGCTTTTTCAATTACACTTTCAAATCTTCTCCATTGTTTATATTCTAATATCTTTTGTAATTCTCTAGCATACCAAAATTCAATTCCATTTTCACCAATATAATATGAAACAAGCCCAACAAGAGAAGTTGGACTCGTATAAAAAAAGAGAGGTATTACCTCCCTTGATATGGCTCCCACTGTAGGGCTCGAAC
>ERZ779947.72-NODE-72-length-19252-cov-2.12075_pt1 | contig 19252 bp, 22 predicted proteins | sample MGYA00511542_ERZ779947 | MGnify/ENA primary metagenome ERZ779947 (study PRJEB29588, sample SAMEA2150909) | human gut metagenome | biome: human gut; feature: human-associated habitat; material: faeces | place: Denmark | collected 2008/2010 ... | reverse complement strand
CGACGGCGGCAACACACCCGACGGTGGCGGAGAAGAAGCTCCGGACCCTACCCTGTGACACGCAACCTTGCATCCCTCCGGGTGCAAAACGACAACAGCCACCACCGGACATTACACAGCGTAACGTCCGGAAGCGAGCCATCCTATATAAGAATCAAATAATAAAAAAAATATTATGAGTCAGTTATTTATTTCAAGTAAGAAAAGAAACAGTGGTTTTGGAACTAAAATTAGGGGTTGTTATTATGATAACAATCAAGATAGCTGTTTTAAAGAGATTGAATGTATTGAACCAATTTCAATAAAGTGTATGCCTGACTATCAACTATTGATAACATTAAATGTAGCCGACACGTGGTGTGATAAAGCTGGTGACGGAGCATGGTTTGCCATCAGTGTGAATGATGAAATTGCAGCAAGAGGCCTATATATCTGTGGAATAAATGGTCAACGTGTCCCTATAACTTTACAAACAGCTGTTTTTATTGATCTGCCTCAGAAAACTATTATTAAAGCCTTATGGTGTAACAATGGAGGAACCGAGAATAGGTTTTGTTATATTGGTGAATACTCAGAAGCAGTCCTTACTGTTTTAGAGGTTGACAAAGGAATCGCACCAATGGAGTAACGAACAAATACTTTCAATTGCAAATATTTTAAAAATAACATATTAGTAACTATTTAAATTCGTTTTTTATGACTACACCTGCCGATTTATTTATTAGAATTAACGAAAACGCTGTCAATGAAATCTTAAAAAAACATTTTGAGTATTTCCGTGAGGTTATAAGTGGTGAAAACCATGGTTTTAAATGGGAATTGACAAACCAAAAAGCTAAATATCCCAATGTGGAATTTGAATCAAATGCTCGTTTTGATGCTGAAAATGATTTCAATATTCAGTTTGGTCTTGAAATTAAATATCAACCAGACAAGGAACCAGTTGCGAATGGTGATATTTTTCTTATCGGTATCAGACTACAACTTCTTGAAAAAAAAGGCAAATTGTCTCTTAAGATTAAAGACAAACCAATGCTTATCCAATCGTTTAGCAAAGACCCTGCGTCTAAAGATTTGTTTGAGAAATTCCTGGAAGTTGCGTCATCTGATTTAGAGAGTTATCTCGAACGGATTCAATTGCCGGATGTTTCATTCGGGGTTGATATGTTATATTCTACGATCTGTTTCTTTGATGGAAATATGTTTATCCTCAACAGTCTGACTGAGTTTTATAGATTTCCCGAACGATTTTCTAACACAGCGGTAGAACTTCGCTTATCACAGACTTTACTTGGAAGAATCATGAAAAATCGCATGAAGACTCCGATTGGTATCACGAATTTAGACCCCAAAAAACCAATTAAATCACTATCTATCAATCCTGACTGGGAAAGTATAAGATGCAATTGTAGTGATATCTCTTTGGATATAACAGCCACAGGTTCAGCGGAAATTGATGAATTGATTTGTGCTATTAATACAAAAAATTATTTTAATGTTCGTTTTGGAATTGATATAAACAATCAAGGGAACGATCACGCAATTCGACTATCCTACAAAAGTTCAGACTCTTTAAAACTTAATTTGGTACCATTCCCAGATAGTATAAAAGCTTTTTTTGAAGGTATTTTAGCCATCTTCATGACAATGGATTCTATTAATATAGATGGCATAGAAATGATAAAACAAGAGCTTACCAAGGTTCCTTTAGAGATAGGGAAAATTCCAAATGTTACCGTGCCGCTGACTAAAGAACGAAAAATGCTATGTAGTCCTGAATTATCAATAGAATATGGCAAGAACTCTATTATTTTAAAGGGAGATATAAAAACTTCAATTATTTAAAATTATGATTACAATATACGATTTGTTAGGAACCCATCTTGTCTCAGAAGGACAATCTATAGTGGGTGGAATACGATTATTTGGATCTTATAACCAATGTGCGCAAGGTAAAATAATCAAAATAAACGAAAGCTATTTGGAATTGTCCGGTACTTATGACATCGACGAGACAATTGACGGACATCGCATTTGCGGCAAAGGTGATTTCAATGGAAGTCTGTTAAAGGATTCGAATGGAAGATGGCAAGCGCAAGGATCGCTGACAGGACTTTATTGGGGACATGATATAATCCATGATATGATATGCTCATTAGATGCCGATTATCATGTGTTTGAAGGAAATGCCGGAGAATTCAATATAATATCAAAGACTTGGCATGACATCGTAGCAAGAAGGTTCACATTCTTTGTTTATGCTAAAATTTCCCCAGAAACAGTTATACTGCCTTCGGTATACATTAGTTTTTGTTAATCACATAAATTGAAAACGATATGGAAAATAAAGAATATTTTGATTGTGCTCGAAAAATTATAATCGCACGACAGAAAGAATTATTAGAAATAAGTGGTGCTATTAGTCTTGGTATTGCACTCAATCCTGATGCAAAAGAGGGAGGTAACCCTTATGCAATCGTTGTGAATATGAAAGCGATAGACAATATCGCTACATTAGAAAAAACATTAGATGAAATGCCTATCATCTATCAACTTATAAATATTGATCAAAACGATATACAAACCGTTAAACCCGACACTGAAAAAGAAAAGGTTCTTAAAGGTGGAATACAAATAGCACTTGATTCAGGAGCAAGTTCTACTTTGGGTGGAATCGTAAAGGGAATAGGAGACAATAAATATTATGGTATAACTAATAGTCATTGCGTAGACTATGGAGCCAATAACGTTGTTTATCATCCAGAGAAAAAAGTACAGTGTACATGTTGTAAAGGTGATTGTTGTGTAGAAGGACGCGTTGGCGAATCAGGTAAAATAACGGAGAAAAGCGATAATACGAAAGATGCTGCTCTTATAGAGCTAGATGAGGGCATTGAATGGTGTAATGAAATAAAAGACATTGGTACGATTCAAGGCAGCAAAGTATTAGAGCCGCATCAATTGCTAAATCTGCGAGTTCAGAAACGAGGAAGGAGTACCTTACTCACAAAAGGAGTAATTTCTCAAATTCTATATGATCCCGTTAAGACTGATAAATTTCAATGTTCTGTAAAAGCTATTGATGGTACAACATTTGCAAATCAAGGAGATTCTGGTTCGTTGGTACTTAATGAGGAATGTGAAGTTGTGGCTTTATTATGGGCTATGAATAATTTAAATTCAGAGGGTATTTGTACCCCTATTGGAGAAGTCATAGATTTCTTGCAAATAGAATTTATAACCGGTGAATTTAAAGCAAAGGGTTTGAGAGAAAAAAAACAGATTGCTTCAAATATATACTTTTCAAGTGTCGGAAGGAGGAAACTATTCCTTGAACTGATAGATCGTCATTCACGCGAGGTCTTGCGTTTGGTTAATCATTGCCGCCCAGTGACAATTGTATGGCAACGATTGAATGGACCTCTATATGTAGATTCAATTATATCTTATTATAAATCAGGAAATAGGATTACTCTATCAAGTTTGAATTTGGAACAAACCATAAATTTACTTGAAGCTATGGGAGAGGTCTTGTTCGAATATGGTAGTTTTGATTTAAGAACAGATTTATTACGTTATAGCAATGATGTCTATGATGAATTCAAGCAACATATACAAATTGATATTTAGGCTGTTATAACTATCTTTGACTTTCATGAATAAGTTCGATGTAAATTCCCTGAGTTTGCCTAATATGAATAGAAAAAGGAAGAGACAGCAAATAAATCAGTATAGAAGAATATGAGTGAATTGTTAAAGTAGAGTTAAGAAATGCCACTGCTGCTATGCTGTTCTTGAATGTTAGAATCTTCAGATTCTATTTGTTTCTTTGAAAAAAATGTCCATTTTCTGTTTCCCTTTTAATAAGGTACATCCCAGTCTCGGCGTATTTGCAATCCGCCGGTCAATGAGCATCTGGATTTTGAATTTAAAAGCATCATACCGAATGTTCCGTCCCGAATTGTTGGCTCAGAAAAAGGACTTTGGCAATTTAAAAACAATTTTTAAAAACGATAGATTATGGCAGACGTATGAAAGTTAAAACCGTTCATCCTGAAATGGGTCTGTGGATTCGTGGACGACCCCGCAGACCTTGGCGGAGCTACCAACAAGGGAGATTCAGAAACGGCTGGAGAAACCGTATCAAGGATTTCAAGTTCGATTGAGCGGAAAAGCACTACCGACACAGCAGCGGGTGATGTCACAATGCAATAATAATCTCCAATAAAAATAAATCAATTATTTCAGTTTAATCATCTAAAACAACAAAGATTATGGTTAGAACATTTTTCAAAGTAGGTGAAACGATGACCGTCAAGCGTGTCATATAGGCAGGTACACAAAGTCGTTATGTGTTGGCATTTCTATCGGGCAGTGCAGCCCTTGTGAGTGAAGAAGTAGAGAAAGCGGAACAGCCGGGTGGTGATACCACTCAAACATTCACTTTTGAGTTTATGAAACCAGGAGTGGCACAGATACAGTTCGCCCATTTCCGTGGCACGGAAGCCTTGTACGAGGAAGTGTTGGCATACTACGCCTATGATCCGGCTGCAAATGGAGCTGAAACAAATGATGTGAATAGTTTCAGTACGCTTATAGGAAGTAAAGTTCGCGAGGAAGGCGATGCTTGCGTTTATTTCCTGCAGCACGACGGAAAGACAAATGAAAAGAAACGTATGGGTATACCGGATATGGAAACCTTTAAAAGAGTATTTACCAAATATGACTGGCAGGACATACCGAGCGAAATTATGCAGCATATCCCTCGCATGGAGAACATGGATGCCGATTTTGTAGGCATATTCAAGTGCGAAGATTCTTATGGCATTTATTTCTGTACCGGTCGTTTGCGCTACTTCATTCCGAATATGGAAGTGCTGAATGCCATCGGTTTTAATCTGGAAAAGGCATACACACTGAAAGAATGTATGATACATCGTCTGTTTGACATAGATGCCGGTAGCATCGAATACAAGGAAAGATTATAACAAGCAGCAGCCACCGCCGGGCGCTTGGTGCGTAAAGTCCGGAGTGAGCAACTGAAGCAAAACCAATTGGCACCCCGAAAGAGGGGGACAATATAAACAAGAACACTCTTTGACATACCGGAAAACGAGAAACTTTCAAAAGAAAACAATTATGGCAAGACCCATCAAAGAAACCCCGATACTGTTCGGCGACGATGCCCGACGGTTCGAGGAACGGATGAAGCAGAAACGCACCGTGCCGAAAGAAGAGATAGGGCGCGTGCGTGAACATTACCGTGTAGCCATGAGTATCTTCAAAAAAGGGAAAGATTGAACGGTTTTTTGCCACTTCTTGCAGAAGATGATGGCAAAATGACACGGCTTCTCTATTTTGACCCTTCCGACTATCAGAATAATATGCCGGACTGATACCTATAATTCAAAGAAAGTTTCTCATCCCGCCCCTCTCCCCGCAAGGAGAAGGATGGGACGTTTGTTTTCCGGTATGCCGATGCGCGGATGCATAATATATAATGTATAACGAAGATGATAAAGAAAAAACGTTCTTTGACATATTGGGAAAAAGGAATAATGGAGAAAAGCGATAACTGCCGGTTGCCGGGCGAATAAAATGCAGTATTATAATTGTATTTATCTGTTATAAAAGAACAATAATCAGCTATTTATCACATTCTTGCGGATTAATATCGTAACTTGCAAAAAAGAAAAATCCTGCCTATTTTACCCCCGAGTATAAACTATCCTAAAATGAAATGAATTATGAAAAGTAAAGAGAGAAAGAAAGAAGCAAAGAAAGAAAAGTCAGAGAATAAGATAAAAGTACTGACTGAGTATCAGAGAGAAAGAGAGAGCAAGAGTAATAAAGGAATGAACGTAATACCCAAAGTATAATGGTATCTGTAAAGAGAGAGGGTATTATACTGGAAGGCACTTCACTTGAATTTGAGAATGAGGGAGTGATGAATCCGGCAGTGATAGCTGAAGGAAATTCCGTGCACATGTTCTATCGTGCTGTAAAAGAAGGAAATCATTCGTCTATTGGGTATTGTCGCCTTGAGGGGCCTTTGAAGGTTGTGGAAAGAGATACGGTTCCTTTATTGGTTCCTGAATATAGCTATGAAAGTCAGGGTGTGGAAGATCCCCGAATCGTAAAAATCGATGGTCTTTACTACCTTACTTATACGGCTTACGATGGTTATAGTGCCGTAGGAGCTTTAGCACTCTCTTCTGATTTGAGGCATTTTGAGAAGCAAGGTATTATTACTTCCCAAATTACTTATCCACAGTTTCGGGAACTACTTCGTACACAGCAAGCCATTATCAGTAAGTATTTCCGTTCGGGCAATAAGCGCGAAGCGACTAATGAGAAGGGGCATCCGCTCTATATGATGGATAAGAATGTGGTTTTCTTCCCCCGTAAAATCAATGGGAAGTTTTATTTCATGCATCGCATCCGTCCCGATATTCAGTACGTGGCAGTGGAACGCCTGGATATGTTGACGAAAGAATTCTGGAAAAGATATTACCTGAATTTTGCGAAACGTATTCTGCTGGCGCCTTATCACGACCATGAGTCGAGCTACATTGGAGCCGGTTGTCCGCCGATAGAGACAAGCGCCGGTTGGCTGCTGATTTATCATAGTGTCTATGATACTCCTTCCGGTTATGTTTATTCCGCTTGCGCGGCTTTGCTGGATATTGACAATCCGGCCATTGAAATAGCCCGTTTGCCTTATCCGTTGTTCACCCCCACGACAGAATATGAACTGTCTGGTGTAGTCAATAGAGTCTGTTTCCCCACAGGCACTGCCTTGTTTGGTGACACACTCTATATATATTATGGGGCAGCTGATAAACATGTTGCCTGTGTGTCAGTGCAACTGACAGAGTTACTGGATGAATTAATAAAATAATTTAAATGAGAAAAATAGTATGTATCACTACTTATCCTCCTCGTGAATGTGGCATAGCCACCTTTGCCCAGGATCTGGTCCGGGCTATTCAGTCTAAGTTTGGAGATTCTTACTCCATCAGAATATGTGCAGTAGAGGCTTCCGATACGGAGAAGCACGCCTACACCCGGAAACAAGCCGTAGAGTATATCCTCAATGCTTCGGATGCATCGGCTTTTGTCACCTTGGCCCGACAGCTGAACGAAGACCCTGAAATAGAGATCGTGCTTGTGCAGCATGAATTCGGATTGTATGCCGAGCAGGAAGAAGCCTTCCTTGAAATGCTGGAGCAACTGTCCAAGCCTGTGATTCTTACCTTCCATACAGTTCTTTCGCAGCCTTCTCTTGCTATGTATGAAAGTGTGAGGAGAATGATAGCTGCCTGCAAGCATCTGGTAGTCATGACGCAAAACTCCCGGCGCATCTTACAGCAGGTGTATCATGTTGCTGATGATAAAATAGAGGTGATTCCTCACGGCACTCATCTGGTGTCATTTAAGGATAAGGATATGCTGAAGAGTTTTTATAAACTTTCGGGTAGACGAGTCCTTTCTACTTTCGGTTTGCTCAGTCCCGGGAAAAGTATAGAGACCACTTTGGATGCTTTGCCGGATATTGTGAAAGAGAATCCTTCGGTAGTCTTCCTTATCATTGGAAAAACACATCCGGGAGTGTTGAAGGTGGAGGGAGAGAGCTACCGCAATCTGCTGAAAGCGAAAATAAAAGAATTGCATCTGGAAGAACATGTATTCTTCATTAATCAATATCTCGAATTGCCCGTTCTGTTGGAATATTTACAGTTGACAGATGTGTATCTTTTCACTTCAAGCGACCCGAATCAGGCAGTCAGCGGGACATTTGTTTATGCTATCAGTTGTGGCTGTCCGATCATAGCTACTCCTATTCCGCATGCATTGGAATTGCTGAGTGACGACTCCGGTATCATCTTTGACTTTAAAGACTCGGTTCAATTGGCCATAGCCGCCAATCGTTTGCTTGCTGATGAAAGTCTGCGGACTGAGATGAAGCTGGTAGGTTTGCAGAAGACGGCGGCCACAGCCTGGGAAAATGTAGCAATTGCCTACACACTGCTTTTTCAGCGGACCGGTGAACCGGAGGAAGAGTTGATTTACTCTTTACCTCCCGTGAATACTTCTCATATCCGGCGTATGAGTCGGCAATGGGGAATAATTCAGTTTGCGAAAGGGAATCGGCCGGATAGCTCCACGGGATATACACTGGATGATACGGCGCGTGCACTGATAGCAATGTGCCAGGTTGTTGCCATTGGAAAGGGTAAGGTCAAAGAGCGTTATATCAGGACTTATCTGAACTTTATCCGCTACTGTCAGCAGCCGGATGGTTCTTTTCTGAATTATGCGGATCAGGATGGGTTGTTTACTTCACAAAATCAAGAAGTAGGGTTGGATGATAGTAACGGACGGGCTATTTATGCCTTAGGTTATTTTATCTCTTGTTCGGCACATTTCCCGGTTTTGTGGAGAGAAGAAGCAGTGGCTGTTTTCGAACGGACATTCCAGCAGCTCAGACGGATAGAGTCTCCCCGCAGTATAGCTTTTATGCTCGAAGGACTTTATTATTACACCCGTGTGTGCCCATCGGCTCAGGCGGATGCTTATATAGGGCTATTGGCCAATAAACTTGTTCAGTGCTATCGCCGGACGGCAGGCGGAGAGTGGTTGTGGTTTGAGACGTATCTCACTTATGATAACGGTATTTTGCCGGAATCGATGCTGTTGGCCTATTTGACCATTGGTAGAGAAGAGTATAAGCAGATAGCCTTGGAAGCTTTCGAATTCTTATTGAAGAAGTTGTTTGTGGGGAATTGTCTTCAGGTGATTTCCAACCAGGGATGGATGCATAAAGGAGAAACTCGCCATGGATTTGGTGAGCAACCGGTAGATGTGGCGGGAACAGTGATTGCTTTAGGTACATTCTATCGGGTATTCAAAGAGGAAAAATACCTACGTATGCAAACTGATGCCTTCAACTGGTTTTTGGGGAATAACCATTTGCACCAGATTATTTATAATCCGGCCACCGGGGGCTGTTATGACGGATTGGAGGAGAATAACATAAATTTGAATCAGGGAGCCGAATCGACTGTGTGTTATTTAATGGCAAGGTTGGCTCTGACTACCTTCTGTCGGACGCGAGATGCTATTTGACTCGCAGTAAACTGCTTTTGCTGCTATCCTCTTTTGCAAAGAACGAGAAAGGCAGGGGAAAAGTGACAAGCTATTCACTTCTATAGCCAATTCTGAGAGGCTCCCCGTCCCGACAGATATTCCATATTCGTCGGTTATGAATATAATGATTTTCAATCCGATAAGATAAAGGTAAAAACAGAACTGCGGCTGTTCTCCCACCCCATGACGGACGAGGAAGTGCCGTTCAAAAGCCTTGTGCTGGCGCACTACCGCAAGGCGGAATACACTCGCAGAAACGGCACAAGGGCAATAACAGACCTGCTCACAATCTGCAAGGATTTGACAAACAACTGTAAAAGGGGTAAGCGATTCGCATTGACGTATTGGCACGTCGGGAAACGCATCAAAGAAGATGTGTTGTACAATGAATGTGCCGAATATGGAAAGCAGATACTGCATTGGCGGAGTATGGCATTCAGGAGCACTGTTATGTGGAAGAAAATCAACGGAGATAGGCAGCTTTCAAATATAAACTGTGATGCATAATCCACCCTGGGGTGTTCCACTGTATGCTTTATTAAATATCCAGTCTTCAATATATCCTGCGTTCAGAAACTTGCGGATTAGTCGGATAAAACGTTCATCGGCGATGCGTCTTCTAAGAATAGAAATCATTACATCGTGATTGATATTATCAAAGAAACCTTTGATGTCTCCTTCTATAAAGCAGAGAGTTTGCATCAAAGCTACCTTCATAGATTGCTTCCAAAATCATTCTGACTACTTCTTGTAAAAGTTTGTCGTTGAACGTGGGTATTCCAAGAGGACGTTTCTTCCCATTCTTTTTGGGAATATATACCCTTCTTGACGGGTTTGGCTGATAGGCTTCATTTTTCAACGAAGCAATCAACTTTTCGATACGAGATATACTCATGTGGTCAATGGTAGTATTATCTGAACCTTTGGTCATGTTGCCTTCTTTCGCATAAATGTGTTGATAGGCAACGTAGTATATCTGTTCGTTGAACAATAGGCGATAAAGCCTCTCAAATTTGTAGTCTGGTTGTTGACTATGTTTAGCCAGACTGTTTAATACTTTTTCTGAACTTCTCATAATGTCTCACACATTTTTCATTAATTGTATTAAAAGAATTAACTGCCTCCCTTCGCCATGTATAGGACATTACCCTGCTCGGACTACTACGGAGGCTCCGTTGCCTTGTCGGATATTCAGAGGTCTGCACCTCATAGCCTTACAACCGGCTTTCCAATTTAGGCAATCCCCGTTTGCTTGCATAATAACTATTGCGCGATAGATAGGAGGATATGACTTCCGTCCGTTTCTGCTTATTGCAGATGCGTCGTGACATGTACATGCTACATTCCCCATCGTCTTTCGTTGAATGGATAAGCAGGTGGATGATAGGTCATTCCAATGTACTCTTGCCTAATTCCTTGCTAAGGGAATAGTTATTTATGCAGCCTTGACGGGCGCACCCTTTATTGAATCGATCTCGAAAACAATGAAAGTTTCATCAAATAGACTACCGTCAAAATCCTCGTTCAACGTCTTTTCAAAAATACCACCTTTATAGAAATCTTTCAGCATAAAACGGAACGAGCTGAAATCAAACTCAATCTTATTCTCCTTACAGATATCCGGTACACGCTGCATGGCATATTCATAAAAGCTGTTGAAAGACAAGGACGAAACCTCCAACTCCTTCCGCCTTTTCTCTATATTGTCTATCTGGTCATAAATATTGCTGTTCCAGCGCTTAAACTGTTCCTTCTTATAAATTTCTTCCTCACTCAGTGTCATATCTTCCAAAGTCAGTTCACTTTCATCCTGCATCAGCCTTCTCAAAGCGGTTGAACGGGCTTCTTCCGAGTCATCCTCCTTGCTGCGCATATCAATCTGCAAACTACGCTGCATATCCCAGCGCTGCTCATCCGAAAAGCCTGCAAAACCTTCAAAATAAACATCATAGTATTCGGTTATCACCATATTGACAACCTTGTCCTCTTCCTTGCTTACATTCCCTTGCGCTCCCTTCCATATCAATAAGACCATATTTTTCAGAAAGTCCGTCTTCTCTACATTCAATTCCTCCTTTCTGATACAAAACGGATTCATGGTAATGGGATGCTCTTTTGTATAACTGATATGTGACATAAAGTCTATCGACATCGAAGTATTATTCACCACCAGCTCTGTATACGGACGGACAATCCTCGGCAACGACACCTGATCTACATCCACCAGCGAATATATTTTCATCTTCCTATCCCCCAAATGGATACAATCCTCATCAACCTTATAATTACTCATGGAAAACTTTCCCCGTTTAAAATTGACAGCAAAAAAACGATCCACAAAATCTGAAAGCTCCAATTTGTTCAGGAAACGCGCCTTCACTCCCCCATCATGCAACTGGTCAATCACCTTTCTAAGCTTAATCAGGAAATCATTCCATTTCTTCGCATCATATTGGTTGAAACGTCCCTTCTTTCCCTCTTGGGTAATAGTCAGATAAGTCCTGCATTCCGTATAAGGACGGCCCTGAAAATAATTGAAGTACGCATCAGACAGATACTCCTTCTTCTTATTATTCTCCTCCATCCGGAACTTCTCCATACAAAACACATCCTGTTTATGTATCGCATACCCCTCTCCTAACGTCTGTATCAATGCCGTAAACAGACTGGTATAATCATAATATGAATCTATATTGGCACTGTATTGCTCAACAGGATTTTCCATAAGCATAGTCGCAGAATAATCCCCCCCTTTGGTATAGAGCACCCCGATTCCATCCTCAGTATCTTCTACAGAGAAATAAATATCTTTAAAAATGTTTTTACGCTTTCCTCCCGTACCAAAAGCGGAGATAGATATAGCCATGCCAACACACACAGCTACCAAGAATAAAATTACATATAATGTCATTCTCTTTTCAAATTAAAACAAATAAAACAAACGTAATCCCATACGTGCGAACTGTTTTGAAAAAGAACCGGTCAATACGCCAGTCGTGAAATCAAACATGTAAAATGTCTCTTCCGAATATTCGTTTGATGTCAAGTACTCACCCTCCGGAACCGTAAACCCGGAAGCGGCAAACTGCTGTTCCCCGAAACCCTGTACCAGATAATAAAGCATAACCATCTCCGCAGCCGAAGGCATATAAGCCCCTTTCACATCCTGCAAGACAGTCAGCATCTCATCCTCCCCTCCCCTACCCTTTTGTTTACGTAACAAACTGTTCGATAACGCAACTCCATCTGTAAACCCCAAAACACAGTCCGGTTCATAAGGTATGGAAGGTTTGTATACCAACCGATAGGTTTCATCCACACCGGCAGATTAGGAAGCATTAATAAAACCTTCTTTCTTTCTCCCATCCACAGTCTTGAAAAACCTTCCGGATGTCAATCGTCTTGAGGAAAATATTTTGCGCCCGTCTACATCAGCCAAAGCGACCGCTTTGCCATGCTTGCCGTCTGTCTGGAAAACCACCGCAACGGACATCGAATCCATCTGCGTACTGATTGACCCGTCACGCTGCAAATAATCTCCAACCTTTATCGAGTCTGCCTTATGGGACATAGGTTCCAGCAGAGGACGGTTTTCCTCCAGCCAGCTGCTGACAATCCTTAGCTTTTCATCTGCCAACTGTAAATTAAGCTGCGTCATGCTGCCTCTCTTCAAATGAGGTAAAACAGTCCTTGTCATATAATCAGCTCCGTTAATCTTCAAGCTGACCGAAAGATCACTTGCCCCGTCAAAAGGCGGCAAATATACATTCACAAACTGATAGTTATTCATCAAACGGTCAAAGTCAAAACGGATAGGCTTATTATTCCCTGCGAGTGAGAACCATTCCCCCGTATAAGGCTGATACTTTCCCTGCGTAAATATACGGTCTCCCGAAACACTTAACAGTGATAACCGGTCAGTCATATCGGAACTTTCTATGCGGAACCTTAACAAAGAAGTGGCACTTATCATCTTCATCCGCACAAAAAAACTACTGGATAAACTTCTCGACAATTCACGTCCATACAGAAAATCGGTGAAAGGAGCCTTTTTAACAAGGGTGTCTTTCAATGTCAGCCCTGGAATAAAAGGATAACAGACATAAAATATAGCCGTCGTATCTCCTGTAATAACCGAACCCGACTCCGGTCGGAAAAGATGATCGGAGAAAAGGAAAGGCATCCCGTTTAACATCAATTTTTCATCCATAGTAGCATCACTCGACATCGAATAAACCCCCACCTTGTTTAAAAGCGGCGTATGCTCGTGGGGATAAACGTCTAATTGGAATTCCAAGGGTTTGCGCACCTTCAACCACTGGTTACGCACATGCTCAGCGGTACTAATCGCCTGTGTAGTCGTAACATTACTCTCCTTTGAGCCACAAGAGACCAAAAAGAGATGTACAATCAAGAAGAGAAAAAGAAATCTCATGATAATGCTTTTAAAAAGATAGGCCCAAACCTACTACTCAGGAATGAGCCTATCGGCGTTCGAATACTAATACAAACCACATGTCTGATCCATGCAGGTTTCTCTTTAATTAAAGTTTTTTGGAAAGGGCATAGACAAAAATACCTTTATCAATCTTCTTGGTATGCAGACCTCGTTTCTGCTTGATGAAAATCATCGAAATTCCGGTACTTATCACCGCAACCAGTACGATCAGTCCGGCAACAATTCCCAAAAGGCAATAAGCGATGATGAAACCCATTATAGCTCCACCGGCTGTCATTGCAGCCCAATAAATGTAGCGCCCTCGAAGCCCCATAAATTCTAAAGGTCTTTGGAGTCCTTTAAATATGGGATACTCGGGCAACTCCATCTCCTGTCTTTGCTCTGCAGGCATTATCTTATGAGTTAGTTACACCAAAAAACAGAGGCAATGCTTGCGCGGCGGCCACCAAAAAAATACAGGCACCGACAATCATCATGATACTCTTCTTCACATCCTGTTCCTCGTTGTTCATCTTGATGTAGACTGAAATCGCCCCGACAAGAGCGACCACACCGGCTATAGCATAGCATAACTTGGTCACATAAGGTACATATTTGGCAATTTCCTCCGTCACAGTACCCAATGCTGTTGTTCCGGCAGAATAATCTCCTGCCGAATTCTGTGCAAAAGCTACTGCTGATCCACAAACTAACATCAACAAAAATGCTTTAAGTCTCGGAGAAGAGACTAACTGATTTACAAATCTTTCAACTCTACTTTTCATCATCACATTTATAAATTTAACTTCGTATTATTATACTCTTCTGCAGTTGAGTTTATTTTCACACATATCTACGCTCCATTTTCCAACTCTTACTTCAAGAAGACAATGAAACTTAGCCTATAGGCAAACATCACCTATACCTGATATCCAAAAAATGCCGGGAATACAATAGAAGCTCCAATTAAAAACAAACAAGCTCCTACAACAAGCATGACGGATTTTTTAACTCCATCCTCCCCCATCGCCATCTTATAATAAATCTGGAAAGCCGCTACAACAGCCACAATAGATGCCACCACATATATAAGATAAAGCAGATAGAGCATCATTGTCACTACAAAATCATGCATCATAGCCAACGCATCCGCCCCCCAACTGTAATCCACACCGCCACAACGGGCAAGTGCGGATACAGGTTGAGACAACAATACTAGGCAAATGAAAAAGTATTTAAGCAAATCCTTCCCGAAACTCGTCATGATACCTTGCGGATAAATAATGATCCCCTTTCATGGGCATTTAAAAGGAGGTCACGGAATAGCTCTTTACTCATTGCAGCACTACCAATAGGCTCAATCGCCTCCATATCATCTTCCACTTTGCCTATCTTTTGCTTAATAGCAGAAAGCTTTCCGTGACTTTGGGATGTCATGTCATCCTTCATATTCTCCTTATTATTTTGATAAATGTCTTCTTGTTTTTCTTCCCTTTTTTCTGTTGGTTTGTCCAAGGTAAATCCATCACCCGATTCCTGAACCCCGACGGCCTTCTCCTCCTCTCCCATAAAAGAAACATCAAATTCCTCCTCTTCCTTTCCGGAAGAAGCCCCCTTCTGCTTTCTTTTGTCATATGCAATCATTCCTGCAAGATATAAAAGCAGGAATATTGTTGTACCAATGGCGACATGAGTAAATGTAATCATATTAAATAGTAATATCAGTTTTTAAATATTTGATTAGTTATAAACTCGAAACAAGGTGAAACACATTTCTGCTCTTCCAAAGACATAAATAAGGTATTCCTGCGCTGCATACACACCTTTAAAGGAATGCGTGGAGAGCGAATAGCTACTGCATCTATGGATTTATCCCAATCATCCCACCTCTTGCGGTCTGAAACTCTTCCTATTCGCACATCCACCATGTTAGGTACAAAAATAGCCGTTCGTTTCAACGCCGGATTCATTTTTTCCAGCATTTGGAGGACGGTTGCAAATACCCCGGTAGAATCAATGGAAAATTCCTCATATTGGAAAGGTACAATGACATAATCGGAAAAAGTAACAATGCCCAGATTCTCAGCTCCGGATCCCCCGGGCAAATCAAACAGATAATGCCGCTGTTCTTCCTTTTTATAATTCTCCAAAAGTAATCCCAAACGGTCAAACTCCTCCTTTATAATAAAAGGCCGTATTTCAAATAAAGGCTGACATTCTGGAAAGGCTCTCATGTCCTCATTACGTGCACGCCAGAGGGTCGCCTGCTCATCCGCATCAAATATGCATACGGATCTCCCCTGATTAGCCCAGTAGTTTGCCAACGAAACACACAAACTGGATTTTCCTACGCCACCTTTCTTATTTGAAAAAGTAATTATCATCACTGTTTTTTTTGCAAAGTAAAAGCCTTTCATCGGATGGACGAAATTTACCAGTTCGAATGGTAAAGTATTTATATTTAATTGATTATATCTACAAAATCGGACATCCGAATCGGACTTAAATAGAATAAGCCATCCATTATTACCATTTCTCCCCTGCCTTATGGCAACTAAAAAAGCCCCTGTGAGCACAGCCAATGTACATAAATCAAGTGAATCCCCATCAACTCAAAGCTCTTCGCCTATCATCATATCAATATAGCCCTCACTAAATATTGTAATACACTACAACGAAGCCATAAATTAAAACGACTATTATGAATAGTATATCAGACAACATGCAATCACATTTCAACATAAATACATATTCATACTACTATATTTTTACATAATTATACGAACATATATTTTCATTATTCACCTTATCTATATGCACACCTTCCACAAATACATCCAGCATAACTATACTCAATCAATAAGACTGGCTTGGGAGATCAACATAATCGAGCTACATATATACGTTCATATATAAATATATTCATATTATCACATGATTGCATAAATACATTATCGCATAATTACATGATTATACATACATATAATAATACATTAATACAAACACCAAATAACATTATCATATGATTATATAACCGCACATCCCCTCTCCATAAGACTTAATCAAACCCACACACAGACAAGCACCCCCCCACAAAACATACAATAATGCTATAGTATAATAATATTATAGCATTATTGTATGTTCATACTTTCATACGAAGACACAATAAAACATTCATGTAACATCAATCACTAATACAAAATACACAATAATACAATTACATATTTGCATTAAGACATCATCACACAAACACAGTTTTACATGAACATATATTCATATTTTCACATAAACGCATATTAACATATTTACATTACAACACGAGCATACATTCACATAACACAAGAGTAACGCAATATCATCATATTTTTATGCAATAATATTTTCACATTATCATATTACAACATAATTACATGTTCACATAATCACTTATTAGCATCGTTACATTATTACATTTTTATGTTATCACATTAAAATGCAAACATACTACCATACAACAATACGCCGATATTTTTTTCATGCCATCCATACTACAACACCGCAGCATACTAAGTCCTCCCAGGAAAAAACATACAACTATACTTTCATTAAACCATGATAATACTGCCACATTTTCACACTATTATATTTATATACAAAAATATGATTATATAAAAGCGTAATAATATATCCATATCATCACATAGTAACATCATCATATAAACAGTACAAACAAAAATAATTAAAAAAACGCCAGTCCCTCAGAGCCAACAAGACATCCGAGAGGAGAGGAGGGAGAGGCGGAAGAAATCAACCAAAACCACATCCGCATTTCAGCATATCAATATGATGATATAATCATGTATTAATATAAAAATACACATATATAACAATATAGCAACATGATAACATATTTGCATTACCATATATTTACACTATCATATATTCATATTATCATGTAACAATACAAGAAACAGACAAAACCAATAATAATAAGACAACAACATATCACTAAATATAATCCTATAAATCAACACATTAAATAACACAAAGATTAACACATTTACATTTTCATATTTTCATACTGTAATACAGATATATAATTATATATACGTATAATTACATACTTATAACTTTACATTTTAATACTATTATACTTTTACACGTTTATATTTTCATGTAAAAATTGGATTATTCAATAAAAAGAGGTACATTTGCAATATAATAGTAAAATCATAAATCATGGCTAAAGTTATTTCATTTCTAAATTTCAAGGGTGGAGTAGGTAAGAGTACATCAACCGTTAATGTAGCAAAAGCACTTTTTAATCTTGGATATAAGACTCTTGTAGTTGATGCTGATGCGCAAGGCAATGCATCAAAAATGATGGGGTACCGGCCTGCTAAAGCAGAAGAAGAACCCTTAAAGACCCTCTACGATGCTATGACAGGAAAAGTAGACCTAAAATATTGCATTTGTTTGGAGAAAGAAGATATAGAAGGATACGAATTTGTTCCTGCAAACTCCGAACTTTATTTCTGCGAGCAGGAACTCGTTAGTAAAACGGGACGCGAATATATTCTTAAAATGCTTTTAGAGCCACATTTGGTCGACTATGACTATATTCTTATCGATTGCCCGCCCAATAATGGATTGCTTGCAATTAATGCCATGTGTGCGTCCGATTACCTAATCATCCCAATAAACTGCGAAGTTTTTGCATTGGATGGAATGGGAATGATCTCCGCAAAATATGAGGAGGTTAAAAAAATAATCAACCCAAAACTAGAAATTTTGGGATACCTGATGGCTCGATATGACAAACGTTTAACATTGCACCGCGATGCTGTAAAAGCAATGGAAACAACTTTCGGTGATAAAGTATTTAAAACTAAAATTCGTACGAACATACCATTAGCCCAGTCACCTGCTCAATTTACAAATGTTTTTGAAATTGCACCGGATTCTCCTGGCGCCAAGGACTACTCGCAACTAGCTAAAGAAATCCTAGCACGTATTACTAACCATTAAAAAAAGAACGATTATGCCACCAAAAGCAAAATACTCATTGAATGATACAATGGCTGATGCATTGCATCAAACAGAAAAGGCTAAGAACGCTCTAAATCCAGCACAGGGTTCTCTTGCTGAAAATCCTTCAGAAACTGAACAGTTGCAAGAATCTCCATTAACAGAACAAGGTAATCAGCCGCAAGAACAGGGTGGGGGAGAAGTCATAAAAGATAAAAATGCAACCAACCCCACTAATGATTCAGGAAATGAAATGCCAAAACAAAGCACACCCGCTGAAAAAAGTGAAGTTAAAAGAACCTGTATCCGCAATGTGACATTGGATGACGAAACTTTATTTCGTCTAGACACAGTCAAAAAGCGTTTGAATAATTCACGCAAAAAAGGTGAACCATTAATATCATTGGATCTCCTGCTTTATCAAAGCGCAGTAGAATGGCTAGATAAGAACTACCCAGATACAAGAGAGCTATACAAGCTTATTAATGGCTACAATATCTAAGAGTAGGAGAGGAGCATTTAAAGAGTCTGTGTCTCAATTCATATTTCACAGACTCTTTAGTGTACTTTCCAGTCAAATTTTTATTTCTTTCCGATTTAAGCAGAAATATTCCTTGTGGATTACTCATTTCTTTATACCGATTTGTCGAAAAT
>ERZ779947.60-NODE-60-length-23127-cov-2.02362_pt1 | contig 23127 bp, 17 predicted proteins | sample MGYA00511542_ERZ779947 | MGnify/ENA primary metagenome ERZ779947 (study PRJEB29588, sample SAMEA2150909) | human gut metagenome | biome: human gut; feature: human-associated habitat; material: faeces | place: Denmark | collected 2008/2010 ... | reverse complement strand
GGAGGCAAGGTTGTCAATGCGTCAAGCGAAGAAAACAGACTTTGCACCAATGGTATGAGTGAATTTGCACGAAATGCCGAAAATTCAAATTCAGCGTTGCTTGTAGGAATAAACCCGGATGATTATGAATCCGACCATCCGCTTGCCGGAATGTATTTGCAGAGAAAGCTTGAATCAAAAGCATTCGTTGCCGGCGGTGAAAATTATAATGCACCCATACAAAGAGTTGACGATTTTCTTAATAATAGAAAATCAACTCATCTTGGTGATGTAAAGCCAAGTATCGGTCCGAATTATGAGTTTTCAAATCTGAACGAGATTTTGCCTGAATATGTCTGCACTTCTATGGCTCAGGGCATTGTGAAAATGGGCAGAATGTTACACGGATTTGATGACGGTGACGCTGTTTTGACTGGCGTTGAGAGCAGAAGCTCTTCCCCCGTCAGAATCATGAGAAAGACAGATACGCTCGAAAGTGTACTTATTGAAGGACTGTATCCGTGCGGTGAAGGTGCAGGTTATGCAGGCGGAATTATCTCCGCGGCAGTTGACGGCATTAAATGTGCCGAAAAAATTATAGATAAATCGAATAAATAAACCTCCGAAATCAATCGGATTGTGAAACGCCCCCTAAAGGTCAGAGCAAAAATCTGACTTTTAGGGGGCAATCATTTTTTACAGGCGGTTTATTTTGTATTGTGATTTAAACAAATAACAGTACCGCCCCGACAGTAAAAATCAAAACAGCAAAATGTGCTTGATTGTGCGGGGCGGCTCTTAGATAAACTTATTAAATTTTACTCGGAGTATTTACTCCACTGTCCGTTTGAGTAAATCATATTTACATCGGGAATTTTTAAGTCACCTGTCTGTGTTGAACCGTTATTGAATATAGCATATTCTGCACCATTCGGAAGTTCAAATCTGTATGTGTTATTACCTATATTTTCCATAGCCTTGCCGGGCCAGCTCATATAAGTAGAATCTTTTGAACTCCATACATAGACATTTACTGTTGACCAGTTTTCCGTATTATTGAAATAAACATAATTCTTCGTCTGAATTGAAGTCGGTTCGGTTGTTGGCTCTGTGACATTCGTTGTAGGCTGGGTGGGTGCAACATTTTCTGTGTAAGTACCGCAGTATGAGTCTTCACCAATAAGCTTAACGACATAAGCCTGAATCATAGTTGCGTCTTTTACAGAAATAACAGAATCCTTGTTTACATCTGCCGCAATGAGAGCCTCATCGCTTAAAGTCGATATGTGAACAATGTATCTTTGAACCTCTGTTGAATCACAGACTGTAATTGTTCCGTTTAAATCAACATCACCGATAAGAATTCTGTTTGAAGGCTCTGTTACCGGCTGAGTTGTAGAAGGCTGTGATGTAGCAGGCTGTGTTGTAGCAGGCTGTGTTGTGGTAGGCTGAGTTGCGATTGTAGTAGGACGGACTGTCGTGGAAGGAGCTGTTGTCGGCTGAGTGGGTTTTACAGTTGAATAGTTCTGCCAAGAACCGTTGCTGTAAATTTTATTACCGTCTGCAATCGTGAGGTCATCTGTCTGACTGTCACCGTTGTTGAAGATTACATATTTTGCACCGTCAGGCACTTCAATATCAAAAATATTATTACCCTTGTCGGTCATTTTCTTGCCCGGCCACGATGTCATTTCTTTATTATCATCACTCCAGAAATATGCATTGACCTTAGACCACTTGGTTGATGAGTTATCATAAGCAACAACCTTTACGGCATTCGGGTCTACCTTTGTGTATGTATATGTTTCCGGATCGGATGTTGTCTTGCCGTCGCTTGCTTTTACTGTTACTGTGGTTACAGTATCGTAAGCAAGGTTTGTACCGATTGTAATTTTCTGACCGTTTGTGTAGTTTACAAATGCACCGTCATCAATTGAATACTGAGCATTTTTTGCATTCTTGCAATTGAGCGTAAGTGTGAGCTCATCTGTATTGTAGTTTGTTGAACCCGGAGTTACTGACGCTGAAGGTCCTTCGGGTTCGGCATCATAGACTACTGCTATACCTGATGAACCTATTGTACCTGAAATGGTGCTTGATGTAATTGTAAATGTATTGCCTGAAACAGCGTCCGTATATGTACCCGGTTTTGCGTAACCGCCGCCGTTTTCTACCGATACCTCGCCGCTTCCGCTGCCTTTTACAATAACAGCACCGCCGTCTTTACGGGTAATTACAGAACAACCGTCTGACACGGTGTAGTAATCGGCTTTGCCGTCCATTGCATTATGGAACTTATTGATTTGGGCAACCTCACTGCTGGTGAAATGAGTTGAGCCTTTTTCTCCCATTTTGATACTTTCTTTGTTGGTTGAAGAAGGACGGGAAAAATAAAGAGCAGTAACTTTATTACGGCTTGCCGCAACCGCATAGGCACGGTCAATAACATTCTGACTCATTTCATTTGAAAAGCCCCAATCTTTGTTGTTTGACCATGTATCATGGCTTTCACCCCAATAAAGAAGCTTATCGTTTGAAATGCCTTTTTCACTCCAGTTTCCGCTTGAAGTAGGAGCTTTGCCCGAATTAAACGAATCACGGAGTTCTTTACCGTAGTTACTGTCTGTGACAGAAATATAATCGGTATACTCTTTCATAATGTCTTCATTGCCTGTCGAACGGTCATCGGGACCACCGAGAATTTCGCCGTAGTTATAAAGACCGTACTGTGTTACCGATTTCCAGAAATCGTCGCCCTCGCTCGGAACGCCAATGTGTTTTGCAGCGTCCCAACGAAGTCCGTCAACACCTACCGACTTGAGTTCCTGAACATAGTTGCAGACTTTTTGCTGAACATATGGATTTTCGGTTGCAATGTCCGGCATACCAATCGAGCCGTGTGTTACCTGCCAACGGTTTTTCCAGTCAATACCTCCGCCGAAGGTATGCCAATACTCGGATGGCTTTAAATCGTTGTCTATGTTGTTGTGATCGCCTCTCAAATGGTTAGCGACAACATCGACAATAATCTTAATCCCGTACTTTTCTGCCTCATCACAAAGCGACTGAAGTTCAGCCTTTGTGCCGACACCATTTGTTCCGATACTGAATGAAATTGGCTGATATAACCAATACCAAGTACCTGTTCCGTTTGGCTGTGCCGGAGAAGTCTGTATGCTTGTAAATCCGGCTTTTGCAATTTTAGGCAATTCAGCCTTAATATCGTTATAAGTCCAGTCAAAACAATGTAAAATTACACCGTCCTGAATATTATCTTTGAGTTTGTACTTATTAGCCGATACGGTTGGCGAGCTTTCTGCCGCCTGAACGCCGAATGAACCGGATACAAAGGCAGATAGGCTTGCTGACAGGATGCTCACGCTCAATATTGCGCTGAGTATTTTTGATTTTGTTTTCAAATTTTTACACACCTTTCAAATTAATTTCAAACCTCTACAATGTGTCGAATCAGTCGACTGAAACAAATCAAATTAAATCAATTTCAATAGATTTCAGCATAAAGCAAAGTACAATAAAGAGCAGCATAAATGCAATGCATTTTTTAAATTAATTGCAAATGTGCATAATATTTGTACAAATTGCTAAAATTCGACAATAATATTAAAGCACCCATAAAAGGTGCCCTAATATGCGACTGTGTCTGTAAGCCGGGTTTTGTCGTGAACAGCCATCTATCTTGGCAGACCGTTACCGAATCTGCTCGATGCCACCTCCTAAGGACACGCCGAGCAAGCGTATAATGTCCTACCACGGTGTTGCTTCAAATAGGGTTTACACGGCAGAGCAGTCTCCTGCCCTCCGGTGAGCTCTTACCTCACCTTTCCATCCTTACCATATAATGGCGGTAATTTTCTGTTGCACTATCCCTGGAGTCGCCTCCACCGGACGTTATCCGGCATCCTGCCCTGTGAAGCCCGGACTTGCACTATCCCTGGAGTCGCCTCCGGCGGCCGTTAGCCGTTATTATTGCTCTGTGAAGCCCGGACTTTCCTCGCACAGTACCTTTCGGCAGCTGCTCGCAGCTGTTCAACACACTCGCACATTTATTTTATACCTTTTTTGTACAAAAGTCAAATGAATTTTGTGATTTTTACTTGATATAACGGCTTTTTAGGGGTATAATGAGAGGGAAATTATTATAAGGAGTTACCGATATGGATATCAGAAAAGAATCACTCAAAAAACACTATGAGTGGAACGGTAAGATTGAAGTTGTTTCAAGAGTTCCGATTAACTCGGCTGAAGACCTCTCTCTTGCCTATACTCCGGGTGTTGCAGAACCGTGTCTTGAAATTCAGAAGGACTATGACAAGTCTTTTGAACTCACAAGAAGAAACAACCTTGTTGCCGTTGTAACCGACGGTACAGCTGTTCTCGGTCTTGGTGACATAGGTCCTGAGGCAGGTATGCCTGTTATGGAGGGCAAATGTGCGCTTTTTAAGGAATTCGGCGATGTTGACGCATTTCCTATTTGCGTAAGAAGTAAGGATGTTGACGAAATTGTAAACGCAATTTACCTTATCAGCGGTTCATTCGGCGGAATCAATCTTGAGGATATTGCCGCTCCGAGATGCTTTGAAATTGAAAAGAAGCTCAAAGAGAAGTGTGATATTCCGATTTTCCACGATGACCAGCACGGTACTGCCGTTATTGTTGCCGCAGGTCTTATCAACTCACTCAAGCTTGTTCACAAGAAACTTGACGAAATCAAGGTTGTTATGAACGGTGCAGGTGCGGCAGGTATTGCAATTGCAAAGCACCTTCTTAATATGGGTGTAAAGGACATTACACTTTGCGACAGTAAGGGTATTATCTGCAAGGGTGATCCGAGACTTAACGCTGTTAAACAGGAAATGGCTGAAATTACTAACCTTTCTCACCTTGAGGGTTCGCTTGCAGATGCAATGAAAGGTGCTGATGTATTCCTCGGAATTTCTGCCGCAGGTTGCGTAAGCGAAGAAATGGTTAAGTCAATGGCTAAGGATCCTATCCTTTTTGCTATGGCTAATCCGACTCCCGAGATTATGCCTGACATTGCTAAAAAGGCAGGTGCGGCTGTTGTAGGTACAGGCAGAAGTGACTTTCCTAACCAAATTAACAATGTACTTGCTTTTCCGGGTATTTTCAGAGGTGCTCTCGACTGCCGTGCAAGCGATATTAACGAAGAAATGAAAGTTGCCGCATCTTTTGCAATTGCTTCACTCGTGAGCGATGAAGAGCTTAATGCAGATTATATTCTTCCCGAGGCATTTGACAAGAGAATCGGCAAAACTGTTGCTGAGGCTGTTAAGAAGGCCGCTGTTGAGACAGGCGTTGCAAGAATCTGATAAGGATTTGCAAATAAATATTTTAAGAGAAAGAAAAAGAGGAAAACAATGAAAAAGACAGTTACTTTATTGGTACTGATTTCAATGCTGTTCTCTACTGTTTTTCTGTTCACCGGATGCGGTGATTCATCGGTTAAGGAAATTAAGACTGCCGATGATATCAAAGGAGCATCCGTAGGTGTTCAGACAGGTACAACAGGCGATACTTTTGTATCTGACTATGAGGCTGACGGCACCAAGGTTATGCGTTACAGCAAGGGTGCCGACGCTATCGTAGCTCTTACACAGAATAAAATCGACTGTGTTGTAATTGACAGTGAACCGGCAAAGGAATTTGTAAAAGCAAATGCAGGACTAAAAATTCTTGATGAACCTTTTGCGGAAGAGCAGTATGCAATCTGCATTTCAAAGGAAAATCATGAACTCACCGAAAAAATCGACAAGGCTCTTGCAGAGCTTAAAGACGAGGGCGTTCTGGACAAAATCAAAAGCTATTACATAGAGGGTAATACTGATACCGTACCCTATGAATCACCTAAGGATATCAAGTATGACGGTGAACTTCATATGGCTACGAACGCTGCTTTTCCACCGTATGAATATGTTGAAGGCGGTGAAATTGTCGGTCTTGATCCGATGATGGCTACAGCAATCTGTGACAAGCTCGGTAAAAAACTTGTTATTGATGATATGGAATTTGATTCTGTTATCACTGCTGTTCAGACCGGCAAAGACGATTTCGGTATGGCGGGTATGACCGACACACCGGAAAGAAGAAAAAATATCGACTTTTCAACTTCATATGCAAACACAACTCAGGTTATTATCGTAAACGACAGTGCGTCGGGCAGTTTGTTCGGCAATCTCGGCGAAAGCTTTAAAAACACATTCATCACAGATAACAGATGGCAGCAGCTTTTAAGCGGTTTGCTTGTAACCCTTGAAATCACATTGTTTGCAGGTATTATCGGTGTTATTATCGGTTTTGTCATTGCTCTTGTAAGAGCTACTCACGATATTCAGCTTGACAAGAGAAAATGCAGGAGCTTCGGTGATTGTGTTCTAAAATTCTTTAATGCGATTTGCAACATCTACATTACTGTTATCAGAGGCACACCTGTTGTAGTTCAGTTGATGATTATGTATTACATTATTCTTGCATCTGTAAGAAACGGTATCTTTGCCGCAATCATTGCATTTGGTATGAACTCTGCCGCTTATGTTGCAGAAATTGTTCGTTCGGGCATTATGGCTGTTGACATCGGTCAGACTGAGGCAAGCCGTTCACTCGGTTTTAACAACAGACAGACAATGACAATGGTCGTTCTTCCGCAGGCAATTAAAAATGTTCTTCCTGCACTCGGCAATGAAATTATTACACTTCTCAAAGAAACTTCGGTTGCAGGTTATGTTGCACTTGCAGATATCACATATATTGGTAATATGATTCGTTCAAGAACTTACGAGGCATTCTTCCCGCTTATTACGGTTGCATTGATTTACCTTGTAATTGTACTTGTACTTTCGTACATCCTCAGAAGATTTGAAAGGAGATTGAAAAAGAGTGAAAGATAACGCATTAATCTCCGTAAGAGGACTTGAAAAATCATTCGGTAAGGATATTCAGGTTCTTAAAGGTATTGATATTGACATTTTTAAAGGCGATGTAGTTGTTGTTCTCGGTCCGTCAGGCTCGGGTAAATCAACTTTTCTCCGTTGCCTTAACAGACTTGAAGAACCGACAGGCGGTCACATTTTCTTTGAGGGTACAGATATTACGGATCCAAAGGTTAATATAAATGTTCACCGTCAAAAAATGGGAATGGTGTTCCAGCAGTTTAACCTTTTCCCCCACAAGACTGTTATTGACAACCTTACAATGGCTCCTGTCAAGCTTCTTGGCAAGAGCAAAGATGAGGCTAAAAAAGACGCTATGGATCTTTTGGAGCGTGTAGGACTTGCCGAAAAGGCAAACGCATATCCGAACCAGCTTTCAGGCGGTCAGAAACAGCGTATTGCAATTGTAAGAGCGCTTGCGATGAATCCCGATGTTCTCCTCTTTGACGAGCCGACATCTGCACTCGACCCCGAAATGGTCGGCGAAGTTCTTGATGTTATGAAAGAGCTTGCCAAGGCAGGTATGACAATGGTTGTTGTTACTCACGAAATCGGCTTTGCAAAGGAAGTTGCAACCGATGTTGTATTTATTGACGACGGTGTTATCAAAGAAAAGAACAATCCACAGGAGTTCTTCAATAATCCGCAGGACGACCGTTTAAAAGAATTTTTATCAAAGGTTCTTTAATTTTAAACAAAAATCAGAGGATTTCAGTTTTCGCTGAAATCCTCTTTTTTAATTACTTATTTATTTAATTACCGTAAATATATTCTTTGGCTTTTGATATGAGTATTGATTTTTTGTTTGGAACATTTGCATCTACTACAAGCATTAGCAGATAATCGAGAATATTTCCGACATCTCTTCCCTCTTTTACGCCAAGGTTTAAAACATCTTTACCGTTGATATCAAGCTGACTCAGCTTAAAACATTCGTTATCTTTGATTATTTCATTAAGATGTGTTTTTGCCGTTTCAAGATATCCGAGCTTTTCTTCTCGCTGATATTCAGACTGGGCAGATATATCGGCGTATTCGACCTCTAACAACTGCTTTGTAAGGTCTGTACCGAGTACATTCATAACCTTTTTCATAAGCTTTTTACTGCCGTTAAAACGGACATCATGATATTCAATAAGCAGAAGAGTTTTGTTGATAAAATCAGACGGTAATCTTAGTCTGTGCAGAATTCTGTCTGCAATTTTTTTACTTTCAAGCTGATGTCCCTGAAAATGCGATTGACCGCTGTTGTCAGTAGTTTTAACAGAAGGCTTGCCGATGTCATGCAGAAGCATTGTCATACGAAGTATGGGATTCGGTTCAATTGTGCCGAGTGCAGTCAGGGTATGTTGCCATAAATCATACGAATGATGAATGTTGTTCTGATTGAAATTGAACATAACGGTAATTTCAGGGATAATAACAGCAATCGTTTCTCGGTAAGCGTCAAGAATTTTTACGGCATCCTTACCGCAGATGAGCTTTAGAAATTCCGAAATCACACGCTCTGTTGCAATGTTTTTTAGCAAGTCTGCATTTTTAAATATAGACTTTGATGTGTTCTCTTCAATTGAAAATCCGTAAACAGAGGCAAAGCGTAATGCCCGCAAGATTCGCAGAGCATCCTCGTTAAAGCGTGTATCGGGATTTCCGACACAACGGATAACTTTATCTTTAAGGTCATTTTTACCGCCGTATGGATCGACAAGACCGTATTCAGCGTTATATGCCATTGCATTTACCGTAAAGTCACGACGTTGCAAATCTTCGTTTATGTTTCGTGTAAAGCTTACGCTGTCCGGATGACGGTTATCGGAATAATCACCGTCAATACGGTAGGTTGTGATTTCATAGACTTCACCGCCGCATACAACGGAAATTGTGCCGTGTTTGATACCTGTATCAAACATACGATAAGCCTCAAAGCATTTTTTTGTCTGCTCAGGCAAAGCGTTTGTACAAATATCTGTATCATGCGGAGTCAAACCGAGAAGATAATCACGAACACAACCGCCCACTATAAAAGCCTCATAACCTTGATTATTCAGTTGTCTGATTAATTTTTCAGCGTTTTTGTTTATTTGCATTTCTTTTTGCAGTCAGTTTAAGATGACTTTCCTTTTTGAATTTTTCTATATAGTGCTGTGCTATATTGTAGAATATATTAAATACAACAAATGTGCCTACAGCAAAGATTACAAGCAATATGATGTTTTCAAATGTAAGCGGTGCAAGTGAGAACAATCCGCCGAAGAAGATTGAACCGATTATTATTCCTGCGGAACATCCAATGACCATAACGGCTCTGAGCGGATTGAACGGGATTGATAATCTGATTACAAGCAACATACATGAAAATGCAGTAAGATATACGCAGAGAGTTGAAAACTGTGCCTGCGGCATATCTGTCATATACTTTAAAATTGCGAGTAATATTGTATCTGCCGAAATACAAAAAGCTGTAGGGAGTGATCTTGCTATTATATTTACGGTGAAATTACCTTTTACTATATCTTTATTCGGTTGAAGTGCGAGAACAAATGATGGCAATCCAACCGTTAATGCACCGACAAGCGTAAGCTGTATCGGTTCAAAGGGATATCCTGTGCGGAAGAATATGAAGAAAATTGAGAGTATAACCGAATAAATCGTCTTTACAAGATAGAGTGCAGAGCTTCGTTCAAGGTTATTGATCGTTCGTCTGCCCTCTGCCACAACGCTCGGCATTGCGCCAAAGTCATTATTGACAAGTACAAGCTGTGACACATTTCGTGCGGCATCACTTCCCGACGCCATAGCTACGGAGCAATCCGCCTCTTTGAGTGCGAGAACATCATTTACTCCGTCACCTGTCATAGCAACCGAATGTCCGTGCTTTTTAAGGGCAACCACAAGCTTTTTCTTTTGAGCCGGAGTTACTCTGCCAAACACATTACAACGCTCTGCCGCATCTTCAAGCTCTTTATCTGTTGTCACGGTTGACATATCAATTGCATTTTCTGCACCCTCGATCCCTGTGTCAAGCGCAATATTTTTAACAGTTTTAACGCTGTCGCCTGAAATTACCTTTAAGGTGACACCCTGTTCCTTAAAATATTTTACCGTTTCATTTACATTATCACGAAGTTTATCCTTGATAAGAATGAGTGCAAGCGGTTTTAAATCATCAGGCAATGAGTCTTTGTCCGGTTCACTATCGCTTTCGGCAAGAACAAGGATTCTGACGGTTTGATTTATCTTTTCAATCTCAGAATACACCTCGGAATACTTTTCTCTGCTTTTTAAAATACATTCAGTCGCACCGACTATGTAGGTCTTGCCGTTTTCAAATGTACCGCCCGACCATTTTGTTTCGGAGGAAAAATCGCAGAATTTACTGCACTCATACGGTGAAACGGAATCCGAATAGTCACGCAGTGCATACAAAGTTGCATTTAGTTCATCGGACGCTTTTACAATTGAAGAAAGTGCTTTCTTGATTTTATTTTCATCAGCCCCAAACGGAATAACACCTGTTACCGTCATTTCGTCTGTTGTAAGCGTTCCCGTTTTATCAAGACAAAGCACATCTACTCTTGCAAGTGTTTCAATGCAATACATTTCTTGTACAAGAACCTTTTTGGATGAAAGCCTGATAATTGATACTGCAAGAACAGAGCTTGTAAGAAGAATCATTCCCTTTGGAATCATACCGACAAGCGACGCAACAGTGCTGATTACAGCAGACTGCAATGTTGCATCGGGCAGGGTAAATTGTCGAATAAAAAATGCAATGCCTATTGGGAAAAGTACAAATGTACAGATTTTGATAATGAAATTGAATGACTCCATAATCTGAGAATTTACTTTTTTAATATATTTGGCTTCGTTATTTATCTTTGCGGCATAGCAATCGGCTCCGACCTTTACAGCCTGAGCATAGCATTTTCCTGCCGCAATAAAACTGCCTGAAAGAAGTTCATCTCCGACATTTTTTTCAATGAGATTTGATTCTCCTGTAAGCAAGCTTTCGTTGACTCTGCAGTTGCCGTCGCATACAATGCAGTCGGCAGGAATCTGGCTTCCTCTTGAAAGCACAAGAATATCATCAAGAACAATCTCATCTTTACTTATTTCTGCAATTTTACCGTTTCTGAGAACATTGATTTTTTTCTCAGACAAAATAGTCAGCTTGTCAACGCTTATTTTGGAACGAATTTCCTGAACTATACCTATAATTATATTTGCGATAACAACACCGATAAAAAGCATATTCTTGTGTGAACCCACAAAAATCAATGCCGCAAGCAAAATTACATTTATAAGATTGAAAAGCGTAAAAATGTTATCACAAAATATTCTTTTGATTGACTTGGTTTTAATATTAGTTGAAATATTTACCTTTCCTTCATCTATACGCTTTTGAACTTCTGAATCGGTAAGACCGACAAGGTTAGAATTTATGTTTTCCATATATACCTCATAATAAGAAAATGATATAATTTCAGAAAATAATTTACAATGCACGGCTGTTTATCGCCTTTTCGGAAAATCCTTTGCCAGTAACATTTTTAATATTTTCATCAACGCACTAATCTATATTATAAATGCAAATCATAATAAAGGCAACGGAAAGAAGGTGAATTTTTTGCGAAAATTTAAAGAAATTATATCAGTTGCCCTGATTTTCACATTATTATTTACTTTTTCGACTTTTTCGCCTTATGCCGCTGATGATAAAAATGAGGTTTACATTGGCGGTGAGGCTTTCGGAGTAAAATTTTATTCTAACGGAGCAATGATAATCAAGCTTGAAAGCTACTACGACGGTGAAAAATATGTTTGCCCCGCAAAAGACGGCGGACTTAAAGTAAACGATATTATAAAGAAAGTAAATAATACAAAAATCAGCACAAATGAAGAATTAAAGTCTGAAATTGAAAAATCAAACGGCAATGAAATTACTGTTGAAATTGACAGAAACGGCAAAACCGAAAATAAAACCGTTTTGCCGATTAAAAATACCGTGGGAGTATATCTCCTCGGTGCGTGGGTTCGTGACAGCTGTGCAGGCATTGGAACTATGACCTATTATGATGACAGCAATAATTATTTTGCCGCACTCGGTCATGGAATATGCGACTGTGACACGGCTGCTTTGTTACCGTTAAAATCAGGAGAAGCGGTTCGGGCTGAAATCAGCGGCATTGAAAAAAGCGTCTGCGGTAAAGCCGGCAGTTTCTGCGGATATTTTACCGATGTAAAGTTTGGTAATTTGAGCGTCAACTCCCCTTTAGGAATTTTCGGAGATTTAACGAGTGAAAATTATAAAAGAAACAAGAAATATCTGATTGCAAATGACGATGAGGTAAAAACAGGAAAGGCTGTTATGGTAACAACGCCTGTCGGAGATATGCCGCAGGAATATGAAATTGAAATCAAAAGAATATGCAACCGTGATACGACATCAAATGAAAATTTTGTCATAAAAATAACCGACAGCAGATTGCTCGAAAATTGCGGCGGTATTGTACAGGGTATGAGCGGTAGTCCGATAGTTCAAAACGGTAAAATTATTGGTGCTGTTACCCATGTTTTTCTGAATAATCCAAAAGAGGGTTACGGTGTATTTGCACAATATATGGCAAATCGCTACAATAATCAACACTAAATATATGATGGTTTGTTCATTTTTGATTTAGTAACGCAAAATATAAAACTTTTTTCTCAATTTTTCAAAAAAGTTTTATGGAAGGTATTGCCAACTTTACCATTTTGTGGTAATATTAGTACAACAAAAATTACTGGGGGAAATCACAATGAACAACAAAATAAAACTAATCGTAACCGATGACGCTTCTGAATTTACGCAGGAAAATCTTAATATCTTACAAAGTAAGAATATTTCCGTTATTTTCTGTGCAAAAGACGGAGAAGAATTGTGCGATAAAATTAAAAGAGAAAGTCCTGATGTTGTACTGATGGATTCATTTATGACAAGGCTTGATGCAATCGGTGTTATGAGAAGCATTACACGGGAAAGCACGAAAGTACCTGTGTTTATGGTGTATTCGTCATTCCACAGCACTGTTCTTGAGCGTGAAATTATGAATTCGGGCGCATCGTATTTTGTGTTGAAGCCGTATAACATTTCCGAATTAAGCACCATTATCAGCGATTTGTCGGATTTGAGCAAGAAAAACAATTTTGGCAGAGGCAGAGTTATTGACGCTTTCGGAATTGAAATGAAAGTGACCGATATTCTCCATGAAATAGGAGTTCCGGCTCACATCAAAGGCTATCACTATCTGCGTGATTCAATCATTATGTCTGTTGAGCATCCTGAAATTATCAATGCCGTGACAAAACAGCTCTATCCGTCGGTTGCCAAAAAGTACGAAACAACCTCTTCACGGGTTGAAAGAGCTATAAGACACGCAATTGAGGTTGCATGGGATCGAGGTGACATTGATGTTCTGAACTCATATTTCGGATATACAATTCACAACGACAGAGGTAAGCCCACAAACAGCGAATTTATTGCCATGATTTCTGACAAATTAAGACTGCAGATTAAAAATGCAGGCTGAAAAAAGAGCCGCTCGTAATGAGTGGCTCTTAATATATTATTTAGTTTTGCCGATATCGTGTCTGTAATGAGCGCCTTCAAAGGAAATTTTTTCTACTGCTGCATATGCCTTTTCAAGTGCCTCATCAAGTGTATCTGCTGTCGCAGTAACACCGAGAACTCGACCGCCGTTTGTATAGAACTTTCCGTTTTCGTACTTAGTGCCGGCATGATAAACGATTGCACCATCGACACCGCCGTTATCATTAAGACCGAACATCTCTATACCCTTTTTATATGAAACAGGATATCCGCCGCTTGCCATAACAACACAAGCCGCAGCACCGTTGTCCCATTCAATGTCAAGGTCGGAAAGCTTTTCGTCAATAACAGCCTCGCAGATATCTACAAGGTCAGTTTTAAGTCTTGGAAGAACAACCTGAGCCTCAGGATCGCCGAAACGGGCATTGTATTCAATAACCTTTGGACCGTTCGGTGTAATCATAAGTCCAAAGTACAGACAACCCTTAAAAGGTCTGCCCTCTTTATTCATCGCCTCAATTGTAGGGATAAAGATTGTATCCATACATTCCTTGGCAATCTCATCTGTATAATATGGGTTCGGGCTGATTGTGCCCATGCCACCTGTGTTAAGACCTTCGTCATTATCAAAAGCACGCTTGTGGTCTTTTGAGCTGACCATAGGTTTTACGCACTTGCCGTCTGTAAATGCAAGAACAGAAACCTCGGGACCTGTAAGAAACTCTTCGATAACGATGTTGTTACCTGAGTCGCCAAACTTCTTGTCCTCCATAATTTCTTTGACTGCTTCAATTGCCTCATCAACAGATTGAGCAATAATTACGCCCTTGCCGAGTGCAAGACCGTCAGCCTTTACAACAACGGGAGCGGTATTTTCGTTCTTTATATAGTCAATTGCTTTCTGAGCATCATTGAATACTTCATACTTTGCAGTAGGTATGCCGTATTTCTTCATGAGATTTTTTGAGAAAACCTTTGACGCCTCAATAATAGCGGCATTTGCATTAGGACCGAATGCTCTGATTCCAGCCTCCTGCATAGCGTCAACCATACCGTCAGCAAGCGGATCATCAGGAGCTACAAAAACAAGGTCAATTGCATTGTCCTTTGCAAACTTAACCATATTTTCTTTATCCATAACTCCGATATTAACAAGCTCTGCATCTCTTGAAATACCGCCGTTGCCGGGAGCGCAATAAAGCTTTGTGCATTTAGGACTTTCAAGAAGCTTTTTAATTAAAGCGTGCTCTCTGCCGCCCGAACCAATCATTAAAATTTTCATAACCGCACCTCTATCAGTGATGGAAAAGACGAATACCCGTAAATGACATTGTCATATTGTACTTATTGCAGGTTTCAATAACATTATCATCACGAATTGAACCGCCAGGCTGTGCCACGAACTTAACACCTGAACGCTTTGCTCTTTCAATGTTGTCACCGAATGGGAAGAATGCATCAGAACCGAGTGAAACACCGTCAAATGTTGCAAGCCAAGCCTTTTTCTCTTCCTTTGTAAGAGGTTCGGGCTTAGTTTTGAAGAACTGCTGCCATATACCGTCAGCAAGCACATCCTCATAATCATCAGAGATGTAAACATCAATAGTGTTATCTCTGTCGGGACGGCGGATGTTGTCAACAAACGGAAGGTTCATAACCTTCGGATGCTGTCTGAGATACCAGATATCAGCCTTATTGCCTGCAAGTCTTGTGCAGTGAATTCTTGACTGCTGACCTGCGCCTACACCGATTGCCTGACCGCCCTTTGCGTAGCAAACAGAATTAGACTGAGTATATTTAAGAGTAATAAGAGCAACAAGAAGGTCACGCTTAGCTTCCTCTGTAAAATTCTTATTATCTGTTACAATGTTCTGAAGGAGCATTTCTTCGTCAATTTTGAGTTCATTTCTGCCCTGTTCAAATGTAATGCCGAAAACATCCTTATGCTCAATAGGAGCAGGAACATAGTTCGGGTCGATTTTTACGATATTATAGTTGCCTTTCTTTTTTGACTTGAGGACTTCAAGAGCCTCGGGAGTATAGTCAGGAGCAATAATACCGTCAGAAACCTCTCTCTTGAGGAGGATTGCAGTCTGAACATCGCAAGTATCGGAAAGAGCCACCCAGTCACCGTATGACGACATTCTGTCTGCACCTCTTGCCATTGCATATGCGCTTGCAATCGGAGAAAGCTCAAGGTCATCTACAAAGTAGATTTTCTTGAGTGTGTCAGAAAGCTCTGTTGCAACTGCCGCACCGGCAGGACTTACATGCTTGAATGATGCAGCCGCAGGAAGACCTGTTGCCGCTTTGAGTTCCTTTACGAGCTGCCATGAGTTAAATGCATCAAGAAAGTTGATGTAACCGGGTTTGCCGTTGAGAACCTCAACAGGAAGATCTTTGCCGTCCTGCATGAAAATTCTCGAAGGCTTCTGATTCGGGTTACAGCCGTATTTTAAAGCAAGTTCGTTCATTGGATTCATCCTTTCCGAAAAATAAATTACTTGTTTTTATTGATAATTCTTGACTCTGCCTTATTTGAAGCAATGTCAATATAGCGTACAAAAAGTGAAACCTTGTTATCCTCATTGAGAGAATTCCAGATTTTCTCGGCAAATGTGTCAATATCATCGTTACCGATTTCTACGAGTGTAGGTTCACCCTCAAAGCTCGGAAGCGGATTGCCGTCACTCATATATGTGTGAATGAATCTGCCAAGACCGTTTATCGGCTTGTCATATGTAAATGTGTATCTTTCGCAACAATCGGGATTGCCGTCTGCACTTTTGAGAATTGACATTGCATAGTTCATCTTGCCGTTTTCGCACTCAACGATACCTGAAATTCGAGGAGTGTAGTTAGGACCGTCAGGCTCAAATTCTCTTGTTGTGAGTGACTGTTCAAATGTCTGACCTTCATTCATAAGGTCATAAACAGTATCTGTCTGGTCACCGTTAGTAACGATAGTTTTGTTGCCGAGAACTCTTACGGGAGAATAGATGATAAGTGACGGATCAACAAGCTTTGACGGATCAAAAGCCTGAGTTTTGATGCCGTCCTCGGTTTCTGCAAACACTCTGTTTCTGCTGTTTTCGCTTCTGCCCATAATGAAGTATGCAATAACAGCCTTTGAGCCGTCTGCACTTTTGCCGATTACAATGCCTCTGCCCGGATATGAAGTTGAAGCAATGTCATTGTAAAGTGATACAGGTTTCATATTTTTCCTCCGTTAGTCAAGAATTTCGGTTTTATTGTCTTTTACTATAATTTTATCTTCGCAGAAAAGCGAAACCGCCCTTGGAAGAATCTTCCATTCAGCCTGTTTCATAACTCTTTTCTGAAGAATTTCGGGTGTGTCACCGTTCTGAATTTCAACGGCTTTCTGAATGATAATGGGACCGCCGTCGCACACTTCGTTTACAAAATGTGCGGTAGCACCCGTTACCTTGACGCCTCTGTTAAGAGCCTCCTCATGAACTCTGAGTCCGTAATAGCCCTCGCCGCAGAATGACGGAATAAGCGACGGATGGATATTGATTATTCTGTTTTCAAAAGCAGAAATAAACTGCTTTCCGAGAATTGTCATAAATCCCGCAAGAACGACAAGGTCAACATCCTTGGATTTCAAAAGCTCGGTTACAGCAGAATCATACTCATCAAATTCGGCATAGTCTTTTCTTCTGATAACCTCAGTTGCAATCGAATTGTTTTTTGCTCTTTCAAGTGCATAAGCGTTTGGATTTGAGGACACAACAAGAGAGATTTTTCCGTTTTTAATCTCTCCCCTGTTCTGAGCGTCAATAAGTGCCTGAAGATTTGTGCCGCCGCCCGACACAAGAACTGCGATATTTTTCATTATTCAAACACTACTCCGTCATTACCGCTGATTACTTCACCGAGTACAACAGCGTCTTCACCGTTAGCCGCAAGAACCTCAAGAGCCTTGTCTGCATCCTCCTTGGCAACGGCGATTATCATACCTACACCCATATTGAATGTGTTGAACATATCGTGCTCGGGGATATTACCTACTCTCTGCATAAGCTTGAAAATAGGAAGAACAGGAATATTGTCCTTTTTGATTTTGGCAGAAAGACCGTCTGTAAGCATACGGGGAATGTTTTCATAGAAACCGCCGCCCGTGATGTGTGAAACAGCCTTTACATCAACCTTATCCATAAGAGCGAGAAGAGGTTTTACATAAATTTTTGTAGGAGTGAGCAATGTTTCACCGAGAGTTTTGTCAAGCTCAGGATACTCGGCATTAATTGTTTCCTCGTTGATATCAAAGATTTTTCTGACAAGCGAAAAACCGTTTGAGTGAACACCCGAAGAACGGAGTCCTAAAAGTACATCACCCTCGCAAAGCTTTGAACCGTCAATCATCTTCGGCTTGTCTGCAATACCAACGCTGAAACCTGCAACATCATATTCGTCAACAGGCATAAGACCCGGATGCTCTGCAGTTTCACCGCCGATAAGAGCACAACCGGACTGAACACAGCCTTCTGCAATGCCTGATACAATTTCAGCTACCTTTTCGGGATAGTTCTTGCCGATTGCGATATAATCGAGGAAGAAAAGAGGTTTTGCTCCACAGCAAATTACATCGTTTACGCACATTGCAACTGCGTCAATACCGATTGTGTCATGCTTGTCAAGAAGAAAAGCAAGCTTGATTTTTGTGCCTACACCGTCAGTACCGCTGACAAGTACAGGCTCTTCCATATCTTTGAAATCAGGGGCAAAAAGTCCGCCGAAACCGCCGATGCCTGAAATAACACCGTCAATTTTTGTGCGTGCCACATGCTTTTTCATAAGCTCTACAGACTTATAGCCTGCTGTTACATCAACACCTGCCGCTTTGTAGCTTTCGGAAAAGCTGTTGTTCATTGTAATCACTCCGTCACTTTCTGTTAATTTTTTTAGCGTATTTATCTACAAAGATTGTTCTCGGAATTTCAGCGTCATAGCTGCCCGTGAAACAACCGTCACAGAATTCTATATTTGCACCCTCAGCAATTTTTCTGAGACTGTTTATACTGAGATAACCAAGTGAATCTGCACCGATATATTCACAGATTTCACTTGTTGTCAACTTGTTTGCAATAAGACTTTCTTTATCGTGAATGTCCACGCCAAAGTAGCACGGACATACAAACGGAGGTGAGCTTATGAGCATATGCACCTCGGCAGCTCCTGCCTCACGCATAAGACGAACAATATGCTTTGATGTTTCGCCTCTGACGATTGAGTCATCAATAATAACAACTCTCTTGCCTTTAACATTAGCCTTCAAAGCGGTAAGTCTTGTTCTGAGAAGTCTTTTCTTTTTATCTTTACCCGATCCTACTGTTCTGCCGATATATTTATTTTTGACAAAACCTGTGCTGAACGGGATACCCGAAGCCTTTGCATAACCCTGTGCGGCAATAAGTCCCGAATCGGGAACACCGCACACCATATCTGCATCAATCGGGAACTCGTCATAAAGAAGTTCACCGGCTTTGAATCTTGCATTATGTACGCAGACACCGTTAATTACGCTGTCCGGTCTTGCGATATAGACATATTCAAAAAGGCAGAAAGATGTTTTATCGGGCAAAAGCTTTAATTTGTAGCTGTGAAAGCCTTCTTCGTCAACTATTTCACCCGGCTCAACATCACGGACAAATTCACCGCCGAGGCTGTCGATAACACAGCTTTCGGAAGTGAAAATCCAGCTGTTTTTGAGTTTGCCGATACAGAGCGGACGGAATCCGTGCATATCACGAAAGCCGATAAGACGGCTCGGTGCGCAAATTACAGTTGAGTAAGCGCCCTTGAGCTTTCTCATTGAAGAAAGAACAGCATCTTCAAGCGTGTCTGTTACACATCTTTCGGTTGCAATAACATAAGCCATAATTTCAGCATTGGAATTGGACTGAAAAACAGCGCCGCCTGTTTCAAGCTCCTGTCTTATTTCATTGAAGTTTGTAATTGAGCCGTTGTTTGCAATACCGATTGAACCCTGAATATATCGCATAACAAGCGGCTGGTTAGATGCACGGTCGAGTGATTCCGATGAAGTATAACGGACATGACCGACTGCAATCTTACCGTTTGGAAGTTTTTCAAGTGCTTTGGGCGTAAAAATCTCGGACACCATACCGAGTTCCTTGACAGTTGTAAATTCACCGTCTTTATTCACGGTTATACCTGCACTCTGTTGTCCCCTGTGCTGAAGGCTGTAGAGTGCATCATTTGCGGCGGCAACAACATCGATATCGTCATCATTACGGTAAATACCGAACACACCGCACTCGTCATTTACTTTGTCAAGTTTTGTGTCAATATCTACATAGTTCTTAATCAAAGCTCTGCCACCTTAGCCTGCATTGCCTTGTCTTTTTCGGCAACGCCTTTTTCCATATCAGCTTTCATATTTTCAAGCTTCTCTGCAAGAGAATCGTCGGAAAGTGCGAGCATTTCAACGGCAAGAATTGCAGCGTTAGCCGCACCGTCAACTGCTACTGTTGCAACCGGAATTCCTGTAGGCATCATAACTGTTGCAAGAAGAGCATCCATACCGTCAAGCTGAGCCGACTTACATGGGATTCCTATCACAGGAAGGGTTGTTTTTGCCGCAAGAACACCTGCGAGATGTGCCGCCATACCTGCTGCAGCAATGATTACGCCAAAACCGTTCTTTTTAGCCTCTGCCGAAAACTTAATTGCCGCATCGGGAGTACGGTGTGCGCTCATTACATGAACCTCATACTCTACGCCAAATTCTTTGAGTTTACTGACAGCCTTTGATACTACGGGGAAATCACTGTCGGAGCCCATAATAATTGCAACCTTTTTCATAATTACTCATAGCCTTTCCGCCCACTTGATAAATTGCCGCAAAAACCGTGCCGTGGGCAGACAAAGTCAGGACAAATATGCCAATTTATGCTTTGAATCGACATAAATAAAGCATTACTAATTAATTATATAAAAAAATCGGTTAAAATTCAATAGTCAGGCGAAATTATTTTTAAAATACCGCCAAAAAGCAAAAAGTGACTGTGCAAAGCATAGCCACTTAAAGATATTAATCAATCTCGGAAATATCTTTTCCCTGTTCGATTTTCGTGCCGTTATCAGGATCTGTAGCATCAAGATACGGTCTTTCGTTGGAAATTATGCCCTCGGTTGTAACTCCCGCCTCTGCAGCCTTTTTCATACCCGGAAAAAGAAATTCCATCTTTTCATTATCGAATTTTTCATCGAGATATTCTTCAAAGCTGTTTGACGCAGGCACTCCCTCTGTTCTCTGAGTCCATCTTGCCGTAGCTGTTACGGACATAAAGCCGTTGAATGCCATAAATACAATCAGAAATGTTGTAATAATTGCACCTGCTCTTTTAGGGATTTTTTCAATAAGCTTTGCTGTCCACGGATACAGATAACGCACCCAGACAAGACCGAGGAATCCCCAGATAAGGGCATACATAAGATTAGTTCTGCCGTCAAGGTTAAACGGAGTGTCACTGTAGTCCCATGAAACCGTGCCGAACATCTGCTCCTGCAACCACGAACAGAAATACTCAAAACCTGCTCCGACAAAAGCACTTATTACAAAAACAAGCGTATCATTAAGCTTGTAAAGCTTATACAAAGCGGCTGTCAGAAAACACGCACCGCCGCCGTAAACAGGAATAAACGGACCGTAAACCATACCGACACGCATTTCAAAATGTCCGTCAACGCAGAACGCCCATATTGTTTCAAGAATCGTGCCGATGAAAGAACCGATCACAAACAGATAAAAAAGCTTTGTAAAACAGAATCCGTAAGCAAACGGCTTGTCCTCTTTGCTTTCAAAGGTTTGTGTATATTCTTTCATATTGTCCTGCTTAATCTCCTCAATTTTAGCATTAATTTGCTTTACATAAGCCATATGAGTGAGATCGGGATAAGCGTGTGCAAGTCTTTTTCTTAAAATATTCTCTGTAAAAAGTCGGTTATAGTTTTCTTCAAGTTCCTGAATTTCAACCTCTGTTGCACCTTTATCCATAAGCTCGGAAGAATTTTTAAGCTTTGCAATTCTTCTGAGCAGACGAACTGTTGTTATCATTGAAAAAACGTAATCAATTACAATAATTCCGCAGAAGCAAAGAACAAGAATAAGACTTACCCAGAAAGGAATTGCTTCAACGGCTGTGCGAAGCACCGGAATTATCAATCCGACAAGCAGCATACCGAGCAATCCGAGAAAAAGTGCATAAGGAAAAGTTATATAATTGCCTATGCTGAATTTCGAGGAAGAAAAATCCCATGGCTTGAATTTGAGAGTTTTTTCTACAAGCACACCGACCACAACCATAAGTGCAGATAATATCAGAGTTGAACCGATGAATAAAATCAGCTTGCTGTTTTCAAACGGTTTTAGTGCCGTATAACAAATAACCGCCGAAAATCCGTACATAGGACAAAACGGTGATGTCAAAAAACCGTTGTTACTAAATTTTTTTTCAAGAAGAAGCGAACGGAAACTGCTCGCCACCCAGCCAAAAAACGAGAAAATTACGAAGTACCACAACAGGTCGAGTAAAAATTGCATTTCCTATCCCCCACAATTTTATGCAACAAATCGGACACAGAATTCTGTGCCCGAAAAATTGCCGTAAATTTCACATTCTTTATGCCTTTGGCACATCATCTTTCCAGAGTTCTTTAATTGCGGTAACATTACCCGCAAGTCTCTGAATATCTGAAGGAATGATAATCTTTGTAGCCTTGCCGTCAGCGGCTTTACCGAATGCCTCAAGTGATTTAAGCTGAATAATTCTATCGGTAGGAGAAGCCTCATTGAGCATTTTAAGTGCGTCGGCATTAGCTTTCTGAACTGTAAGAATAGCCTCAGCTTCACCCTGTGCCTCACGGATTTTCTGCTCCTTAACAGCGTCGGCTTTAAGAATTGCAGATTCCTTCATACCCTCTGCAACGAGAATCTGACTGCGTTTTTCACCCTCTGCATCAAGAATTCTTGCACGGCGCTCACGCTCTGCCTTCATCTGCTTTTCCATCGCATCCTGAATTTCACGGGGCGGAAGAATGTTTTTAAGCTCGACACGGATTACCTTAATGCCCCATGCGTCGGTTGCCTCGTCAAGAATCACTCTGATTTTACCGTTGATTGTATCACGGGATGTGAGTGTGTTATCAAGCTCAAGATCACCGATGATATTACGCAATGTTGTTGCAGTAAGATTTTCAATAGCGCTGAGCGGTCTTTCTACACCGTAAGTATAAAGCTTTGGATCGGTAATTTCAAAATACACAACCGTGTCAATCTGCATTGTAACGTTATCTCTTGTGATCACGGGTTGTGGAGGGAAGTCGATTAATTTTGTCGATAAACGGAATTTTTACATGAAGTCCTGTTGACCATGTTACATGATATGTTCCGAGTCTTTCAATTACATATGCGTGTGCCTGCGGTACTACCTTGACATTGCTTACGATTACTATAAGCAGGATTAAAAGGATAATTCCTAAAATAATAAGTCCTAACATTATTTACCTCTCATTCTGATACGGGTTCTACAATGAGCTTTACGCCCT
>ERZ779947.34-NODE-34-length-30109-cov-2.02585_pt1 | contig 30109 bp, 16 predicted proteins | sample MGYA00511542_ERZ779947 | MGnify/ENA primary metagenome ERZ779947 (study PRJEB29588, sample SAMEA2150909) | human gut metagenome | biome: human gut; feature: human-associated habitat; material: faeces | place: Denmark | collected 2008/2010 ... | reverse complement strand
GATTGAACCCGCTGCGTGCCACTTTACCCGGCACATGAAGACTGATGAAACGGCGCATGGCAAGACGGTAATGGCGTTCTGCCTCGTCTGTCTGCCCGTTGTTGAGATAGCCCTGCGCAAAACAGAAATCGGCATAGGCCATACCTATGGGATGATGGTGCCGCTGTGCATAGTCGGACATCCGGCGCACGGAAACAACCGACTCCACATAGTCGCCCCACATCAGCAGGCAGTCGGACTGTCGTTCCCATACCACATAGAGCAGGGAGTCGTCCCGCAAGGTCTGGTAATGCTGTATCAACGCCTCACCGGCACGCCCGTAATTCTTCTTGTCTTTTATCACCTCGTAGTGTGAAAGCAGGGCGGAACGGAACACATAGTCGAAGTGGACATTCCTCCTTTCCATTGCCTGACGCAAGCCGCGCTGCTGCATCTCAAAGAATGCGGGAGACTTGATACTGTCGAACATCTGCATGGAAAGGACGTAGAGGGCGCTGTCGCCAAAGTAACCGTCCTGCTTCTGTGCCCACAGAGACGATGTTACAAGAAATGAGAAAACGAGAAGCAGGTATTTCCTGAAACTATATGTCAGCAACGTTCCTTTGATTTGCATGATTTATCCTTTTTACACAATAAATGATGTAAAAGTAAAATATTAACCCACAGAGCAGGTATATATTTAAGTAGAAAAAGTACATATTTGCTAAGATGAAATTAAAATCAGAGATACACAAACCACTGAAGAACAAAAAGATGCCCCACTTTTCCAATCTCGCCTGATTGTAAAGTGGAGCCATTTTTAGAAAGACACACTGTTATCAGCTTCCAATCACTAATCTAACTATATAACCTCATCCAGATGAATATTCCTACATTTTTAATCTAAGAAAAAGCGATGGGAACAGATTTCCACATTCTGCAACACAAGATAACACATTTATCAGTCTGCCCCACCGCCTGCTGTCTAAGCCTCAAGAATTTTATGTAATCCTATTGTCATAACAAATTATTCAAAGGTAAGCGATATTTGATTGGAACATGGTATGTATTAGGGTAAATAAATTACTTATTTAGTTATGTGGCTCAATTATTTTCGTAAATTTTCACTATCTTAAGTTTTTGCCATTCATAATAGATAAAAATATAGTCTCTTTTCTAAAGCAACACGGGAATAAAGATACCTATTCATCAAAAGTTGAAAGTACCTTTTTGGCCATTTCGATCCGCTGATTAAAGAAGGTACGAGTCCTTTCCCAAGAGTAATATGGGAAACAAGAGGTTGGTATAGGAAGCGACACTTCTTGCTCATTTAACAGAATCTTCACCCAAATCCTTTGGTCTTTGTCACGATAGAAAAGCCACTGTACATTAGCGGCCATTGGAGAAATTTCATAATCCTTCCAATAGATTGAAACGGAATCGGGCCGGAAAACCTGCACATCAGTTTTTTCTATGTCCATCAATGCCACAAGAGGTATAACTGTTTCCGCATGAGCAAAGCGAAAGTTAGCCCGATAATCGGACTTTCCACTTATCACCTCCTGAGCGGAATGAATAAACTCTGAAAGTAAAGGCCAGGCGATTGCAACCGGTAGCATCTTACCGACAGGTGCAGAACCCTTGCTCATATATTGTCGCAAATTCTGGGTCTGCCAATAACGATGCCATTCATCAAGTGTAAAAAGGTCTTGTAAATTCAACGGGATGCTTGTATCAGGAAGAATTGCCGCAACAGAAAATAAGGCCATGGCAAATTCCTCTGCCTCCTTACCCGGATATTGTTCCGGATTAAGAAGAAACTTCTTCATTATAGGAACCGGAGATATCTTCTTGTGCACAAAAGTTTTGTATATAGGAAGCCAGTCACCTTTCTCTTTATAATTGACATAAGAGTTATTCAGATCAAAAAAACGAAGGATATGATCATATTGTTTTCCTTCACTCCGCTGTGCCTGTAAAGCAGGATTATGCCTTATCATGCAAGAAAGAAAAGCGTCCATACTACTTATGCTGCGGGGAACATAGGTTGCTATTGCTTCAATCTTGGCAGAATCACCGAATAGTTGAGGATAGTTCCTTATCATACGTCCGGCAATTCCTTCTTGTTCCGCCTCGCCCAACTTTGACAATTTTCCCCATTGACCGTCAAATAATCCAGATAAACGCCGTATCATAGAGAGTAAAGCCATACCTTCTGAGGTCAGTCCATTCTCTTGTTGGGCTGATACCAGTACCTTCTCCACTTTGTCTAGGGCTTTTCCTGAAGTTGGGAAGCGGGCTCCATGCCTTCCCAGATGATTTATATAAAATGGGATCATACCATCCCGAGAAGTAACGGATGAGTCTGTCCTATTGGGATAGGGCATAGCTGTTCCTGCATACTGTTGTATTTTAGTTTGTCCCCATATAACAGAGAAAGTGAGAGACATAAAAGTCAAAACAAATAATAATCTTTTCATATTATACCTACTTAATTCATAGGCTATAACGATAAAAATGAGGATTATGTTTGCTCAAAATCAATCTTAAGACATCCAAAATCTCCATGTCCGCAAATAGTGGGACAAACGAACGGAATACAAACCACTAATGATTATCACTATATGAAGTAACTAAACTGATTGAAAATTAGAATATTCTTTTATTAAATTAAGTGGTTATCCAGATGATATATTCAGCAGATTCATTTGTTTGTCACTATTTTATACTTTATATTTGCATAAGGAATTAACATCTGTATTAAAGAATTGATTTTAATACAGAATAAATGGATAGCCTTTACTTATAAAAACAAAAGGGGCGAAGTCTTGAATTATATAGAATTATATAATTTTTATTGAGAAAACATTATGGAGAATACACAAGAATCCACCCAAGAGCCTTCGGCACAAGTTGAGCAGGCATCACAATTTCAAGAATCCTTAACTCCGACCTTGCTGAAGGAGAATGAGTCCGCTTATGAATCTGTCCGTGATTTACGGGAAGCGCTCAAGGCTGAGGATGTCTTGAATATTGCCTTGACCGGCCCTTATGGATCGGGAAAAAGTTCTGTACTACACACTTTAATGTTTTTGACGGATGCAGAATGGAACTATCTTCCTATATCCTTAGCAACACTGGATGACGGCAAACGCCCAAAGACAAAGGATAAGGAAACTGAGGATCAACAAGACTCCCAGGACAATCAGGCTGATGAAAAGCCTACGGAAAAAGACAGCTCCGACGATCGGGATAATGAAGATTATAAAGAGAAACTGAACAGGAGAATAGAATACAGCATTCTCCAGCAATTAATTTACCGAGAAACGATTGATACTCTACCCAATTCACGTTTCAAACGGATCATACACATTACCCCCAAACATATATCGAAATTAGCATGTGGTTTTATCGGAACTATTTTTGCATTTGCAATCCTTTTTGAACCTAATTGGATGAGAATCGACTCATTTTATCGTGTTTTCAGCCAAGGATTTGTTTTTAACCTGATAGGGGATATTGTGGCTTTGCTATATCTGTTATTTATCTTATTTTCAATAACCCAATATGTTATCCGGATTTATGGCAGTACAAAACTGAATAAACTCAACTTTAAAGACGGTGAAATTGAGATTAAAGACGAAAACTCCATTTTCAACCGCCATCTGGATGAAATTTTGTATTTCTTTCAGGCAACTGATTATAACGTAGTGGTAATTGAGGACCTTGACCGCTTTGATACCCCCGATATCTTTCTGAAATTGAGGGAACTCAATTTCTTACTGAACAATTCGGCTGTTGTAGGGCGAAATATAAAATTTATCTACGCAGTGAAAGATGATATGTTCAAAGATTCTTCCCGAACAAAGTTCTTCGATTATATAACCACTGTCATTCCGGTTATCAACCCCTCCAACTCGAAAGACAAACTGAAAGAAGAGTTGGAAAAGAGAGGCCATAAAGATGAAATCAAAGCTGATGACCTGGAAGATATAGCATTTTTCATAGATGACATGCGCTTGTTGAAGAATATTGCAAACGAGTATCACCAATATCACAAACGGCTTTTTGTCAACGGTACGGAACTGAGCCATTCAAAACTACTGGCCATGATTGTATATAAGAACTATTATCCTGATGATTTCTCCGCACTACACAACAGACGTGGAAAGGTGTACCAATGCGTATGCCGTGAAACCAAACAGAAATTCACCAAGTTTGCGCTCCAGATATTAAACAAGAGGAAGGAGGAGATAGCCAAACGTCGCGAAGCAAAGGAAAGGAACCGACACCTGAAGGCACGTGAATTGCGAATGATTTATGTAAACGGATATATTACTTATATCAACAGCAATCTAATTTCTATAAAGATTAATGATATCTATTATGAAACAAGTGCTATATGGGAAAATGAAAGTTTATTTAATGAGCTCATCCAAAAAGAAAAGATAGAATACCGATTTTTTAATTCATATAGTACTTATACATCTCATACAAACATCCGCTTTAGCGAGATAGAGAAAAAGATTGATCCAAAAACAACTTATGCTCAACGGTTAGCTGCCATTACAACAAAAGACAAAGATTTAGACAGGGAAGAGGAGGAACTGAAAAAGGAAGAATATCGTATCAACAGTTTCTCTTTGAAGCAATTGTTTATGCAGTTTAAGATGAATGAATGCGAAGCCTTCCAGAAAATCAAATTGGCCCCAATGATGGATCTTTTCATCCGGCGTGGCTATATTGATGAAGACTATTATGATTACATTTCTTATTTTTATCCGAACACGATTTCTCAGAATGACCGTCTTCTGCTCATAGCTATGAAGTTGGACAAAAGTCCCGAATATAATGCCAAGATAGACAAGATAAAAAGTTTTGTTGCACAATTACCAACCTATGCTTATCTCAGTGATAGCGTGCTTAATATTAATCTGTTGGATTATCTGGGCAAATACACGAACATCGAACGGGAACGGTTCCTTCTATTCATGGCACGATTGGAACAACCCGCAGCTAAAATGGATTTTCTAGCCCAATATTACAAAGAGGGAAAACAAATCTATAATGTGTTTAATCACTATATCAATTGGAATGTCACTGATAGCTGGACTGTGGTATTGAATTGCGATTACAGAGATATTCTGATAGAAGCGTGGCTAAAGTTCTGTGAGAACAGTCATATAGGTGAGATTCAAAAAACATGGTTGAAAGATAACTATGATTATTTAGCAAACAGATATGATTGCTTTGACGATAAGAAAATCAACTTTATTGCCAGCGTATGCTATTATGAGGAATTGACAAATACGTCCAAACCCCTGTTGGAACTTATTATAAAAAGTGACAGTTATACTTTGACGAAACACAACATAAGCCTATTACTGAACCATATTAGTGAAAGAGTGGCAGCCAATAAGAACAATGTGACTCTAACGCGGATAAAGAGGGCAGGACGAAAAGAAATCATCGAAAGGATACAAGAGAATCTGGAAGAATGCCTTCAATATGTCTTTCAGGATATATGTGATGAAGTCGAAGAATCCATGCTGGAGATCTTGAACAACAAGGAGGTTGGAGTAGAGATTAAACGAAAATATCTTAAGACCCATATTAATCCTATCAATGATGTATCCAAAGTAAAAGATGATGTGAAAGGGTTAGCATTTGAGTTGAATCTACCTGTACCCAACTGGGACAACATTACTGATTACTATGTGCAAAACGAATGCGAAATAGACAATATCTTATGGGTATATCTGGATAAACACGCAGAAATACTGGGAACAAGTAGATTTGCAAGAAGTGAGACACACAAGCATTCACTGTTTAATAATATTATGGGTAGTAACCGGCTTAGTATCAATTCCTACAAGCAGATATCATCCGCTTTCCTATGCAAAATGGATCTGAACGAGGAACTTTTAAAATTGGAAGATGAGCGAATCAGTTATTTAATAGACCAAAATAGCATTGAGTATACGGAGGATAATATCCGATATCTCAGCCATCATAGTGATATACTCTATGGCAATTTCCTATTACATCATAAAAATGAGTTCTTTAAAGATAAAGATAAGATATCTTATAACAAGGACCTGGCCCTCTGTCTGCTTGGCAGCTACAAGCTATCCGGCAAGGAAAAATCAGTCGTGCTCCAACAACTGAAAGCGACTTCCATTGATGTCAGCCAAAAGCTTGCCAATATTATCTGTGAAATATTAGCAGATTATGAAACGGAGTTAGACTATGACCTGCTGAAAAAAGTGCTTGTCAAGACATCTGTATTGGAAAAAGCAGTAACAGTCATCTATCACACCATCAGATGGAATCCAGACAACCACGATGTAGTTGATGAGTTATTGGCATTGTTGCCATTGCCCTACAGCAAGATGACGGAGAACGGAAAACACCCGATTATACCCGACACAGAGCTGAATCGGAGCCTTTTATCATTATTAAAGGAGTGTAACTACCTATCGTCTTTCTCCGAAGATAAAAACGGATTGAAAGTCAATACAAGAATTATCAAGCAGTAGGGACAACTTTATGCCTTTTAGAAAAAACGTCATCGAAAGAAACTGAATTACCTGATAATTTGTTATTTTTGCAATGTATTGCATAATTAAAAACAGAAAAATTTATGGGAAGCGAAGGATTACAGGAACGTTACGTGAATCCCTATACCGATTTTGCGTTTAAATTGCTGTTCGGAACGGAGCTGAACAAGGAACTGCTGATCAGTTTCCTGAATGCTTTGCTGCATGGTGAACAGACGATAAAGGAGGTCACCTACCTGAATTCTGAGCATCTGGGAACGCAGGAACGGGACCGCCGGGCGGTATTTGACATCTATTGCGAGAACGAACGGGGAGAAAAATTCCTTGTGGAGATGCAAAAAGGAGAACAGACCTTTTTCAAGGACCGGAGCATATATTATTCCACTTTCCCTATACGGGAGCAGGCTATTAAAGGAAACGGATGGAATTATGAGCTAAAAGCCGTCTACACCGTCGGAATACTGAACTTTACCTTCGACAATCAGGATGACAGGTATTTCCATCATGAAGTGAAACTGGTAGATATGCGTACTAAGGATGTATTTTATGACAAACTTACGTTTATCTATCTGGAGATGCCGAAATTCAACAAAACGGAAGACGAACTGGAGACAATGTTTGACAAGTGGATGTTTGTACTCCGAAACCTTTCACGTCTAATGGAACGTCCCCTCGCTTTGCAGGAACGTGTATTCGAACGACTGTTCAAAGCTGCGGAAATCGCCAATTTTAATAAGAAGGAATTAGTAGAGTACGAAGATAGCTTGAAAAACTACCGGGACTGGTATAGCGTAATGTCTACTGTTGAGCAGAAAGGTATAGCAAAAGGAAAGGCTGAAGGATTGGCTGAAGGTGAAAAGAAAAAGCAACAAGAGATTGCCCGGAACTTGAAATCTCTTGGAATCACCCAAGATGTGATAATTAAATCAACCGGTCTAACTCCCGAAGAGATAAAGGATCTATAATTTTCATTCCTATATAAACAAGAGCAACCGCCCTGTTTCTGTGGATTTACAGCAACGGGACGGTTTTTCTTTTTAATGTATACATTCGTAATAGATTGTCAAACATATATCCGCCACATCCGGGTTTACAATGAGGAAGGGGATAAAGAAAGTGTTTTATTACGGACCTTACGCAAGATTCTTTGCAGTTCGAACACCTTTTCAGGATATTGTTCTGCTATATTCGTTTGCTCTCCCGCTTCATTCATTTTATAGAGTTGCGGAGTAGGGGAGTATCCGGTTTCTATCTTCGGTCCCCAAGGTATCATTCTCGGACCGTCTGTTCCATCTATCAATTTCCAATCTTTAGTACGTACAGACAAGCTATTATTGGCAGCCTGTTCGATTAGCCACGGACGATCTTCCTTATCCTGCCCCAACAGATTGCCTAAACGATTGTAGCTATCAGGAGCTGCACCTTTCGGCAAACGGGCATTAACGAATGAGGCCATAGATACGAACCAGTCGATCTGAGAGATGAGTACGTCTGATGTTTCCGCCCGAGTGATGCCTTTCGGCCAGCGAACAATTACCGGGACACGAGTACCGCCTTCAAAAGCACTGTATTTTCCTCCACGTAAGTCACCGGTCGGACAATGACCATTCAACAGTTCTTCAGCACGGTCTTGATAACCATCGTCTACTACAGGACCGTTGTCACTGGAAAGGATAATCAGCGTATTATCGGTCAGTCCCATCTTATCCAGTGTTTCAAGGATTTGTCCCACGCTCCAATCAAATTGTGCAATGGCGTCGCCACGTAGCCCCATCGGATTTTTGCCTCGGAAACGATCATGCGGAAAACGGGGGACATGAACGTCGTTGGTGGCAAAATACATGAAAAAAGGCTGGCTCTTATGTTGTTTTATAAAGTCGATTGCATGTGTGGTGATAGAGTCTGCTATGTTCTCGTCTTTCCACAATGCTTTGCCACCGCCTTTCATGTATCCGATGCGGCTGATACCGTTCACTATGGACTGGTCGTGTCCGTGGCTTGGTTTCAGATTATATAATAGTTCAGGATTATCTTTTCCAGTCGGCTCTCCGGCGATGGGAGCAGCCGGGTCGTAGTTAGCCACTTGCCCGTTCTCAATGAATACACAAGGAACGCGGTCGGCAGTAGCTGCCATGATATAAGAATAATCGAAGCCTAAATCACCCAGCGCGGTAGGTAACGGGGCGTTCCAGTCCTGTTGTCCGGTCTTGTCGCCAAGTCCGAGATGCCATTTACCGATAGCACAAGTGGCATATCCGGCACTTTTGAACATATTTGCCATCGTATATTGCTCTGGACGGATAATCATGCCTGCATTGCCGGCAGCTACATCTGTCCCGGGCCGTCTCCACGCATACTCTCCCGTCAACAATGCGTAACGGGAAGGAGTACTAGTGGCAGCCGTGGCATGCGCGTTGGTGAAGCGTATGCCACCGGAAGCCAGCCGGTTGATATTCGGAGTTTGCACATTACGGGCACCATAACATTCGAGATCGCCATAACCGAGGTCGTCAGCGTAGATGAAGATGACGTTTGGCTGCTTATTGTCCGCTGCCGCTTCTCTCTTCTTGGCTGCCTGGCCGGGAAGGGTAAATCCCAATAACAGGGTGCTGCTGATAATGAATTGGTTGTTTATCATGGGTAAGTGATTAAATTCCATTTAGTTGGATTGTTCTTATTTTGCAATGCTTCCGTCAGCATTCGGCCAGCCTGGGTTTTGAGTCAAAGCAGGGTTCAACGTCAGTTCTTTGGTCGGAACGCAATAGAGATAATACTTGTCTAACCATCCCTTGCCTTGTACTTTCGGGCTTGGGTTGATGTAGATGTAACCTCCTTGATTGTTTGCCATATCTTTAGGCTGGATTTGTAAGCCTGTCGCTTCATCCAATGTGCCTTTGGGGTTTGTTCCATAAGGAGTAGAGCCTTTTACCCACCACATACCTTTCTCCTGACGATTGACGAAATATGGAGCTTTTGCCCAACGGCGTACATCGTAGAAACCAAAGCCTTCACCCATCAGCTCGATGATACGTTCGCGACGAACTTCCCACAGTAAGGCAGGCACTTCGTAATCTTCCAGGTCGCCTGACCACCAATCATTATGTCCTTTGTCACGGTCGGGATCAAAATCAGAACCGATATTATTTACATTCATGGGGGTTACCCCGGCGCGGTTACGCAAGCGGTTGATGGAGCGATCGGCTTCATTCTGTTTTAACAAATCCAATTCGCAAGCAGCTTCCGCATAGTTCAGAATAGCTTCTTCTACCTTGAAGATAGGTTTGTCGGCATCACCTTTGTTCGTGTTGTTGTCACTGCTTTCCCAACAACTGTAGTTTTTCCAGATATAATAACCGGAAGTAGAGCTGCAAGCGTTCTGTCCGGCTCCTGTCAAGTTGGGAACTTTGGTGATAATCGTTCCGAAGTTCCAGTTGCCGATAGGCAGACGTTTCATAGCTTCAGTGCTACTGGGGTTCGTACATTCGGTATTGATTCCCATGATGTCCATATACTCACGATATTTGGGGGCTGTGGTATTATATCCCCATCTACAGGAGGAAATAGGGTTCCCGTTTGCATCGACAGGCTTGTTAGCACCATTTTGCGCAATCACGTAAGGCGGAACCACTGTATGATACATACGTGGGTCACGATCGCGGAAGATGTCATAGATGTCTTTCGATGCGCCTTTGTACATATCGTTAGAAGTATTGGCGATAGGTAGACCGTTTTTGCTCAAATACATATCTGCCATGTCTTGTGTCAGTTGGAAATAGAACTGGTCGTTTCTTTCGTTGAAGTTGAAACCTTGAGTCAAATAACTGGTTAAGTATTCTTTGTAGAGAATGACACCCGGCACACCTGCTAAATTGCGTGTAGTCCATAATTCACCATATCCGGCAGCCGGTTGTCCGTCGGTTCCCTCGTAAAGCGTAGGATATGCCTCCATCAGTTCACTAGACACGCGTACACATTCTTCCAAATAAGACGTGTAATCTCCTAACTTGTGATATTTTCTCCAAGTACCTTCGCGCAAAGTGAAGCGTGAAAGAGCCATTTGTACGCAAGACTTATTGATTGTATTATCGCCATCATTGAAATCTCCGATGTTTTGTTCTGCCCATTTCAGGCGTTCCATCACTTTATCCGCTACTGTTTTGCGTGCAATACGTGGGCCGTATGTTTCTTCGGAAGTTTCATCTATTACATTCTCTATCCAAGGTACATCACCGAAACGGTCGATTAACTCCATATACCAATATGAGTGGAAGAAATAGCCGACTGCTTTCCAGTGATTGATTTCATCTTGTGACATGGAAGAGGTTTCCAATGCCTTCAACATGATGTTGATGTGATAGATATATTCAAAATTCCATCCATTGTTGTCATCGGCTGTAACGATGGTTTGAAGAGCGTATTTATTGGCACCGTTTGCCCGGTTTGACAAGTAGCCGGCATTCCAGTCGCTTTGGTAGACCGAGCCTTTGCCGCTTGTGTTGACGGATGTTCCGATATTGACAGGTTTATTTGTGGTGATAGGGGTGTTGGTAAACAGACCGTAGCATTTCCACATATAGGCCTTTGTAGAGTTGTAACTTCCAAAAGTCGTTACTTCATTTAAGGTAGTAGTCGGTGCTTTGTCTAGAAAACTATCATTGCAACTGCTGATAGTAAATGCCAGAACCGTAGCTGCACATATTTTAAATATCTTTTTCATATTATTCGGTTTTACAAATTAAAGAGTTACGTTAAGTCCAAACGATACCGTGCGGTAGAAAGGATATCCCCAGCTTAAACGTTCGGGGTCATAACCTTTCGGCAGGGAAGAGAATGTTCCTAAGTTTTCGCCACTGACAAACAACTTCAAACCAGACAAACTAATCTTTTTCATCATTGCCTGTGGGAAAGTGTAAGAAAAAGTGATGTTCTTGATACGCAAATAAGCTGCATTTTGCAGATATTTGTCAGAAATACGAGTGTTGGACGTTACATTCTTTTCACTTGATGTCAAGTCGTAGATACGGTACAGACCGGCGTCCGGATTCTTTGCAATCCAATATTCTCTGTCTGTCTGTGAGTACAGACCGTCACAACTGCCTTGCGGTTCCCAATAGTCAGTCTGGTTGCTGTAAAGTGCACGGTAAGCTGTTGTCCCTCCTGCAAATGGGAACAGAGAAGCTCCGCCCAGCCAATAGTCGCGTTTACCTGTTCCCTGCATCATCATACTCAATGAGAATCCTTTATAACTTACACCGAGGTTGATGCCGAAGCAGTAGCGGGGAGTAGTGTTGCCTATGACTTTTCTGTCGCCCGGATTTTCAAGGGAGGTGCCGCTGTTGATTTCGTTTTCTCCGGTCTGATCATTCAAATTCTTGAATTTTTCATCACCCGGACGAACATTTACGCCATTGATATAGGTCACTCCATCCACAAGCTTCCAAGAAGAAGTGTCCACGAAATCGTCAATCGTATAGTAACCGTCGCTTACATAACCCCAGATATCGCCAAGGGTTTGTCCCGTATAGTAGCAACCGCTAGCTAATATTCCGCCAGCCCCACCAAAAGTAAGCGTTCCTTTCTCGTTGTTGAACTTCGTGATTTTAGAAGTATGGTCGTAAAGGTTCACTCCGATATTGTAGTCCCAATCGCCAATCTTGTCTCTCCATGTCAATGACAATTCCCAACCGTTGGTTCTCATGTCGGCTGTGTTTTGCATAGGGGCATCTGTGCCGATAACGGCAGGCATTTCAATGCCGGCTACCAACATTCCTTTTGTGGTGCGTTGATACCAGTCGAAGGTGGCTTTCAGTCGGTTGTTGAACAAGGAGGCGTCGATACCGAAGTCCAAGGTCTCTACTTTTTCCCAAGTGAAGGAACTGGAGATTAGGGATGGAGCGGAGATGTAGTTTACGTAATCTCCATCTTGTAACCAGACGCTACCTTTATTTTGGGTCATGGCTGGATAGTATTGGTAGTTGTTGATATTTTGATTACCTATCTGTCCCCATGAGCCACGCAGTTTCAACTCGCCCAACCAGTTTTCAGTTGGTTTCATCCAACTTTCACGGGCAATATTCCAACCTACTGAAACAGAAGGGAAGAATCCAAAGCGAGAGTTTTTCGGAAACTTGGAAGAACCATCGTAACGGCCGTTCGTTTCAACCAGGTACTTGTCTTGATAATTGTAGTTAATGCGATAGAATGCACCGCGAATGGCATAATCGTCATAAGAGTTGCTGGCTGTAATCTTTCCTTGTGCGCTTTGGAACGTAGGTGCAGTAGATGATAACATCTCGTAAGCTGTAGTACTCTGGCTGGTTGTTTGTCGTCTTTCTTGGTTGAAACCGGCCATTACCTTGAAGTTGTGTTCCTTGTTCAAGCTGAAATTGTAAGACCCGTAAAGGTTCAGTGCGTTGTAGTCGTAGTTGGTGACGGATCTGGTCAGGTAGTCGTTGTTGAGCTTGTCTGTTGCTCCCGTAGACGTGCCCGGACTCATTTCGACTCCAGTATATGTCCATTTATTTGCGTAATAGGAACTGCCAACGTTTCTCCGGTCGTATGTGTATTCTCCTACGAGTTCAAGATTCTTGATAGGGCGGAAGATGGACTTCAAAAAGATACGTGCATTGTCCGTGTCCGTTTTTGTGGCATTCTGATAACGGAGGATATTGGCCGGTGTGCAAATCGGAAGATCCTCGTCAGAACCTGTATTAACAGAACCCGGCATGACACCTTGCGGGTAATAAGAAACGATATTCGTATTCCAAAGTCCTGTACCTACCGAATTAGGCGTTGTACGGTCAGCTACCGAATAGCGCATATCAATTTCCTGGGTAAACCAGTCTGTGATATCCGCTCCCAAGAAAGTGGATATATTTTTACGCATATAAGTATCCTTGCTTTCCACCAACGGACCGTCTTCTTTGCTCAAACCGCCGGCAATACGATAGCGCAGCTTTTCTGTGCCCCCTGTGGCGGAAATGTTGTGTGTCTGCATGAAGCTTGTTTCCAAGAACTGGTCATACAAGTTTTTTTCATTCAAATAGTAATTCTTTCCGTCTTCGCCTACGTAAATCCCGTCTCCGACAATCTTGAAAGCGGAAGGATCTTGTTTGTAAGCGGCCAGATATTCACGCCATTTGGCAACGGAAGAACCACCGGTCAGTGTGTACTCGTCCGGAAAGTCCGCATCTTGTAATGCTTTGAGATAAGAATCTAAAGATGCTTGTTCCGGTTGGTTGATAGAGCTTTGGAATCCGAAGTTGTTGTTATAGTTCAGTTTGAATCGTTCTCCTTTTTTCGCTTTCTTGGTTGTTACCAGGATGACACCGCCTGCCGCACGTGCACCATAAATAGCTGATGAAGCGGCATCTTTCAATACGGAAATGCTTTCGATGTCTTCTGGATTCAACAGGTCGATGCTTCCCTCCACATTATCAATCAAAACCAATGGGTTTACTCCATTGATGGAAGTAGTACCACGAATATTGAATGTTTTCGATTCACCGGGAGATGAACCACCGGTTACGGTTAATCCCGGCATGGTTCCTTGCAAAGCGTTCTTTACGCTAGTTACCGGACGGTTACCTAATACGTCGTCCATCTTTACCTGTGAAACTGATCCTGTCAAGTTCGCTTTCTTCTGCGAACCAAAACCTACTACAACCACTTCCTGCAAATTCTGTGTATCTTCTTTTAAAGTCACTTTCAGTGCGTGGCCCGGTACATACTTGATTGTTTGCGTTGAATAACCGATATAAGACACCTCAATCAGTGCTTTGTCAGAACTTAGGTTCAATGTAAACTTTCCGTCAAGGTCTGTAATCGTACCGTTTGTAGTCCCTTTCTCGATGACAGAAGCTCCTATGACCGGTTCTCCCAACTCATCGGTGATAATACCGGAAACAAGATGCGTAGATACCTGCTTCACTGCCTGCTCCTCTTTTACAGAAAAAATAATCCTTTTATTTTTCACAGAATAGACCACATTGGTTCCCGCAAAAACGTTGTCAAGGATTGCGAAAACATCTTTGCCATTTGTATTAACAGCCACCCGTCTATTTACATCAATGTGACTATTATTAAAGAAAAAATTATAACCGGTCTGTTTCCCCAAAGCACTTAACAGTTCGGATACAGTGCAATTCTGCACGCCCAAGTTCAGCTTTGCTTCTTGCGAATAAGCTGCTGCATATGTCCCTACTACCGAATATAGCATGAACATAATAAATAGTTTCATCGTGAGAGGAAACTTCCTGCAATACTTTGCCATACTTAATTAAAGATTTAAAGTTACTACTATGTTATTTGTCACTTATTATATACAAATCGAGCCTTCTACGATGGGTGAGAGTATCAGTGCCCATATATTGCCAACGGATGTGTGACGATACCTCAAGACTTTCAAGTATCGGTTCCAGAGTCTGCTCGTCAAACACTCCTGTAAAAGCGTATTTTGTCAGTTTTGAATTTCTTAGTGTAATGTGTACATTAAAGGTCTTTTCAAGCTGGTGAACCACTTCCGGCAAAGGCGTATTGTTAAATATCAGTTTCCCGTCTTTCCATGCTGTTTCGGCAAAAGGATCCACCTCAAAAAGCTTTAAAGCATTCGTCGCCTTTTCGCATATAACCTTCTGTCCCGGTTTTAAAACTGTCCTAACTTCCTTACCCCCGGTTTCATACATAAAATTTACGCATCCATCCACCAAAGTGGTAGCGACAAATGGCTGATCAGCATAAGCATCAATATTGAATTTCGTTCCCAGCACTTCTATCTTCTTTCCCTGAACCAAAGAGACAATGAAAGGGCAGGAAGGCTGATGGACTACCTCAAAATACCCTTCGCCTTCAAGAATGACCTCACGCTTATTGCCATTAAACTGTTGCGGGTACCGTAATGAAGAACGCGCATTCAGACATACCACTGTACTGTCAGGCAAAAGTACACGGGTTATGGATCCGGTATTAGCCGACACTTCTATCATCTGCATCGGTATTTCCTTCTGTTTCTCAGCGAACTGTAACAAATACAAAAACAATAGGGGAAAGAACAAAACAGCTGCCACCCGTTCCATATAACGAAACCGGTTACGCCATTGACAACGGGTCAATGAATCACTTACTTTCCCGAACGCCTTATCCGGATTAATCATTTGCAGTATTTCCATATCGGAAACCGAACGGTTCACATGATATACTTCGGTTGCCAGACGCAGATGCTCCTCGCTTTCGTCTATCCAGCGTTCTACCTGCACACATTCCTCCGGGGAAGCCATTCCCTGGCAATAAAGCATGAGAAGCAGTTCCATGCCATCCTTTTCATATTCTTTTTCTTCCATAGTCTGAAGAGATTTTTGCTATTTGCGTACTAAGACAATTAAAACGACCCGATTCCTAAACAAAATATGATTTTTCTTAAAAAATAATTGTACCTTTGCCCTAAATCAATAGTAAGTGACTGATTCTAAGCATACTGAAGAAGATGCTGTTTTACTTGCTGCCGTACGACAAAGCAACAGAATGGCTTATAATATTTTGTTTAAGAAATATTATCCCCCGTTATGTGCCTATTGCTATCGGTTCGTGCGGATAGAAGAGGTAGAAGATATTGTACAGGAGGTAATGATGTGGCTTTGGGAGAGTCGAAACACAGAAATCATAAAAACATCTTTGAAGCCTTACTTATACAAAATGGTTTATAATCGTGCCCTGAATCATATTCACCAAAATGAGATCAAATTCCGTGTGGAGCATTTTTTTCAGGAAAGGATAGAGGAAGAATACCGATACCTGGATCCTGTAAATCTGGAGGAGATGGTACGGCGTACAAATGAAGCCATCAACAGACTACCAGAAAGTTACCGAAAAGTCTTCGTGATGCACCGGCTTAAGGAAATGAGCTACAAAGCTATAGCGGAGCAATTAGAAATCTCGCCTAAAACAGTGGATTACCGCATACAGCAAGCTTTAAAACTGCTCCGCATCTGGTTAAAGGACTATTTACCGTTCCTCATGCCTTTAATCGGTTAATTAAAATCCGGCAGAGTCACTTTAAAATAAGGATTTGGCGTATGTTGCTCCTTAATGATTTGTTTCTTCCGCTTGACTATGTCGGGATGTTCAACCGACATATCATGCTCTTCCCGCAAATCTGTGCCTAAATTATAAAGTGAAGGAATACCTTTGATAACGAGCATTTTCCAGTCTCCCATCCGTACGGCAATCTGATCCGTTTCGTTAAACTCCCAGTATAGAAAATCGTGAGCCTGCTGACCTTCTTTACCTATCAATGTAGGAACAATTGAAATACCGTCAAAGTAATCCGTACCCCGTTCCAATTTCTTATTCGTGTATTTCTTTACATAATTCTTTATGCCAGCTAATTCACAAAAAGTGGGCATCATATCGTAAAATATGATCTGATGGTTACTCACTGTTCCTTCGGGAATTTTTCCTGGCCATCGTGCAATGAACGGAATTCGGATACCGCCTTCAAGACACTGGCGTTTCAAGCCACGCAATTTCCCATCACGCCCAAAAAATACAGGATCAGCACCTCCTTCCTCATGAGGACCGTTATCACTGGTGAATATGACGAGCGTATTATGGTCCAAGCCTTTTTCCTCCAGCTTAGCCAAAACGTCACCCACATAATGATCCAACCGGGTAATCATGGCAGCAAACTGAGCATGTGTATGTACAGAAGGATTATAGCGGGAATATTCCTGTCCTCCCCAGGTTTTATCTTCAAAAAACTTCTGTTGGTATCCCAGTAGAAGCGAGTCTTCAGGTTGAGCCAACTCTGCATGGGGCAGAGTATAGGTGAGAATACCAAAGAAAGGTTTCTCCACACTCTGGCTGTCGAGCCACTCCAAAGCTTTCTGATGGATAAGATCGGCAGAATATTGAGGACGTTTGAGGTAACCACGACCATACATAGGATGATTGATGTTTTCATCTAAAACAATACGAACTACAGCTGTATCCCCCATAGCACGACTATAACGATTCAAGAAATTAGGATAATAAAGATGAGCCTGAAACTGACAGATATAGCCAAAATACTCATCTATTCCCCGTTTATCCGGAGTGGAAACAGAGCCTTCGTATCCGCCTGCCCATTTCCCGAACATACCGGTAGCATAACCATTATCTTTCATTATTTCTGGCAAAATGATATGGCCGGGATTATATGGATGCTGACCAACAACAGCATAATCCCGATTTTCCCCATACATCATCGTCGGGGCATTACGCCAATATTCTTTGTTACCACGTATTTCACAGTGTCCGGTGTGTTGTCCGGTCATAAATGAAGCGCGTGATGGCGCACTAACGGGGCTACCCGCATATGCCTGGGTAAAAAGCATGCCTTCCCGAGCCATTCTGTCAATATTGGGCGTTTTGATATATGGCTGTCCATAACAAGACAAGTCGCCATATCCCATATCATCGCACATAATATAAATAATATTCGGGCGTAAAGTATTTTTCTGTGCTTGGCAATTCCCGAGAGGCAACAGCAACACACCAGTAAAGGGTAATAAAAATTTTCCGGTCATAAGTTTTTCTGTTTATTCGTTATTCGAAAGATAAGACAATTAAAACAACCGGACTCCTAAACCAAAAAGACTTTTTATTTCAAATAAACGGTTCTGGGTATTTCATTTGTGACCTTATCTTCGTTGAAAGCACTACTCTGTTTGTGAACTACACATACCTGCTATGAAAGCTGTACAGTCTGTGCCTTAATAAAAGCTAACCCAGTTTCTCCAACCGTTTTATTATATTATTAAAGTTTTTGTTATCAAACAACTCAGATTTCAGCATTTCAACATACTTTTCATAAGTAATATCTTTTACTTGAAACACCTTCAGGTTGTTATCTACAATAAAAAAAAGCACTTGCATCAAAAATCCTATGTATTTCTCCCATAAAGAAAATGAGGACAAAAAGACATATACAATAGTTTTGGTTATATTAGACAAACTTTTCTGATTTTTCATTTGAATGCAATAGAGATTTAATCCAACAAAATCTTCTATTGATATTTTATTGCTTGCATACAAATATTGTGTTACTATCAATATGTCCTGACTAATTATGTTAGCTTGGTTACAACAACGACAAACAGCCTGCGGTATCCTTTTTGCGTTATCTGTATCTCCAAGTAACATTCTTGCTTTTTCTCCTGCATCTGTTCTTATCTTAGAGCAGACAAATCTAAGTATCTTTTCAAGTGAATACCATTTTATTCTATTCTCGATAATTGCCTGACCTGAAGAGGATATATGAAATACCTCCCAAAGCGGCTTATAAATTACTTCATCCTGCTCGATTTCCGGAAAACAATATTCTAGGCTTCACCACACTCAATTAGATTAAAGTAGCCGTATAATTGGCTGGAATCGAAATCCGAATCGACATCTATATTCCTCTTCAAATTAAAAATATCATAAAACTGATTACTGGCTATATGAATATGTTCTTCTTTCAAATAAGACAGCATAATCTTTGAAAATATAAAATCACAAGATGCCTCAAAGTGTTTCATGGCATTATGGACATCATCTTTCAATAAAAGCATCTGTCCTAAATAATACAAATCGATTTGTTCCAAGCGAGGTCTCTCCATCAAGTTCCTGATATTATCATTAACAATGGGAATAAAATCAATACCTATAATCTTAGCAACCTTTGAGTAATAATACATTTCCATTGAAGACAACAGATTCTCGCCATTATCCAAATCTTCATCAAACAGGATATAAGACGATGCAATTCCGCCCAGATAATATGATAAGATTGCTTTTATTCCTATAATGTTCTGCTCTGCTGCTATAGCATCTAAATACGCCATCAACAATATGAAATCTCCTATAGGATGAACAGAATTAGAACATTCAACTAACGCTTCATTTGTAAGATGCACTATATCTTTGCCCACCTTAAATATATCAACAATACTTAAAGGGTAATCAGTAAACAACAATGAGAGTTTATCCAGATTTAAAGTTTCCGGATGATTCCCCTTTCGCTTTATCAATGTATATAGCATAGAGTGTTTATTCCCACCAAATCCAATCTCCATTCCATAATATGATTGCAGATCACAAATGTATTTATCCCAACAACTAACTTTCCATTTGCCACCTATCTGCCTAAACAAGTTACTTCTTTGCAAATAATATTCACTCCAGACACTATCTTTTATTGCATACCCAATTTCAAATACAGCCTTGCTAAGATACCCTAATTCCTGGTACATTTGGGATAACTCCGCATGAATTTCCGCTTCATAGAATGTTACTTGACGATTCCTAAAATTACTACTAAATTTTTGTTTTACAGGTAATCTAGGAATATTAAAAAGATGCAGGACACTTTCAATTATGGGAGTTGTACATTCTGGTATTACGGAAAGAGCTTTCCGGTAATAATAATCTGATCTACCGATATCCCCTATGACGAAATAGCATTTTGCGATTTCCCTTAAAAGTAGTATTTCTTTGGGAGCGATCCGCAATGCTTTCTTCAACGTAGAAATAGCATTGGTTATATGTCCACATTCTATATAGAATCCGCTTTTTATATAGTAAGGTGTCGGCGCTATTGGACCATAATTAATAATACAATTTAAACAGCTTATTATCTCTCTTCTATATTCCCCGGTAGGAGCTTTTCCGTACAATGCGATAACCGTATAATACTTCCCCCAATATGCACGCACATACTTTTCTTCATTAACAAGAGCTTCATTATAATACAATAATGCTTCCTTGTATTTTTCTTTGATACGCAATTCTTCACCTTGCAAGTATAGAGCCCTCGCTTGATCAGAGATGCCATCGTCAGAAAGCATTTCAAAATAATTCTTATTCTCAGAAAGCATAACCTAAAACAAATAAGTATAGAAAATTAGTCAGATAGTAAACCTGCGAACAAATTTAACATAATTCCTTTATAACAACAAACTTATGATTATAATTATGCCACATAATTCAAAAAGGACGAACTATCACAGCCCATCCTTCCAAACTCTATGAGTTATCCCATTCTCTAGTGAGATAATTTTTATCCTAAATACCCAAAGTAGTGAGCCAATTATTGATACACCCACTTCTCTGTATGGATACATAGAAAGAATTTTTCGAATGAAATATCACAAGAGGACGAACTATCACAGCCCATACCTCCTTGCCATCAGTTACTTATCTTTATAGTTCAATAATTAACAGAGGAGGATAAGTCTCACGACTAGCCATTCTCTTTATGTACATAAGTTGGTTGTTAGAGTAATGTACATTCTTTTCATAACCTTCTTAATACTATGAGAAAATGATATTTCACCTCAAAATTATTATTAATCTTACTTTAGCATTCATTATTACATAGACAAAAACGTAATGAGTTCTCTTATACAAGAACACAATACACCTTCATCTGTGACTGTATTATACTTAAAGTTCCCAATCATCGTAGGCACGGTTAATAAGTTGTATTCTTACAATTTACTTAAAAAAAATTAGCTTCTCTCACTGGGATTTTATATAGTATACAAATATAGATGATTAGCGCTTAAGAAGAGATATATATAAGGGTAATAAAAATACATATTGGGTACAGGAACAGTATAGATCATTGATTTAAAACAAACAATATCTAAAAACTAAGTAATAAATAACATCTGCTATATGAAACATGGGACAGGAAAAATGTCAATAAAAAAGCATTGTAAAACCAATATTTTTTCATCCATGTCTACATAAACTTGATCTCATGAAGAAATTGTCAATCATCTATTTTTAATTTATATCATTCCAAAAAGAAGAAGAAGGAATCAAACTCTTGATCCATCCTCTCCCTGAAAAACAGACTGATTACTCCTCACGCCCACCATTATACCAATAACACACTTTTATATATAAAATAAACGGTGTAAAATTACAGTAATCATACGTCAAAACAAGTATACATTCAGGTAAACAAAATACCTATTCAAAACAGGCCATCATTTTCCTTAAAGAAGGAAGTTTTTTATTATCCCAAGGCTTATGCCAACAAACCTTATTTTAGATGAATACTATCTAATCTCTCATGCTGTCTGACAAATTACCTTCAATAGAAAGTCAGTCCAAGACTCACAAGACAAAATGGGAAATAAATTGTTAGGGATTATCAACGTTTAATATGGCATAGTTACTATATTACATATTATAGACTTTCATCAAGAAGGGACAAATGACGGCGGTCTGCAATAATATTAATTAAAAAAGCGATGGAAACAGGCTCTTTCACTCCAACAACATCAGATTACTCATTTGCCTGTCCCACCGCTTATCGTTCAAACCTCAAGAAAATTGTATTTCAATTACCTTGACTGTATTTTCAAAGATAGGTATAGAATAGATAGTAAAAGGTATCTATTAAGGTAAAAAAACTATCAAAAAAGAAATTCCTGCAATAAATATAAATATATCCATTTTTCAGGCTACTGACGTTACAAAACATTTAATGAAAAGGCAGCAATTATTAATAGCTTACGAATAGAACCGATACCTTATAGGAAGGAAATCCATTCTCCATGGGTTATCCAGGAATGGACTTTCACAGTCCTTATTATAAAACAAAATGCCAGACAAGGCTACTTATCCGGCATTTAAATTTATAAAGAAATATTATAGTGCATTTGACCCTTTCAAGATTCACAGGCTTATACTTAAAACCGGAAGCTGATATAGAAACGCACAGACTTTGTTTTTAACCTATTTTTATCAGAAGAAAAGATATCTCCAACATTTTCATATTCTTCATCATCATAATCCTCTTCATCACTTACAGAAAGAGACTTATAATTAGCACTTCCCCAACGTCCTTCTACCCCCAATGAAATGGCTTTATAAGCAATAGCCCCTCCAAAAGTAAGAAAAGAAACATATTGAGTATTAACCTCGTCATCCAATATCACAACTGAGGCTGAAGGAGCAAAATGAAAATAAGTACAGATTTTTAAATGATCCACTGGATTCAATGTGATAGAGGGACCGATATGGACACCTAAATCAACTTGATGCATCCCTAAATCCACAATATCCTCACCGCCATTACTAGCAGTTTGTTCTTTCTGGAAAAAAGTAGGAGAGGAGTATTTAACGTAAGTTATGTCAGGTATAGTAAGATCCAAACCAAACTTAAGCATCTTAAATAAAGGTTTCTTATGTAAATAATAGGTTCGTCCGCAACTGAGCGAGAAGCCATAATCACTTTTCCACTCCAATCCTTGAATTTCCTCGTGAACTAAAGTCTGATTTACGTATCCGATATTGAAATATTTCTTTCTGTTCTTCCAGATTTCTTCATTGCGTTTGTCATCCTCTTGAGTCTGCACTTTTGACGAAAGCTTATTGACGATTTGTTGCAAAGAATCAATTTTCTGTGCATTTTTATTTGCCTCTGTTTCTTGTGCAATAATCCCGATCGGGAAAAGCAGTATTACAAATATACTACATACTAGCTGTTTCATTGATTACTCTTTAAATGATTACGATACATATTATGGAATAATTCTTTATTGTTTTGTAAAAGTCCACTTTACAGGTCCGTCTCCTTCTTCATCTTCTATCAAGATAACAAGTTGCATAGATTCAGTTCCATTTGCCTCATTTTTAAGAGTCAAACAATTATCAGCATAATTCCAAGTCCCTTTCTCTGTTTCTTCACCATCTTCATCCTTAAAATAGAATAAAAAAGAACCATTCTCATTCAGTGTCAATCGATATACTATGCCACTGGAAGGAGTAATATCATAACCTCCTTCATCCGATACAACATGCGTTAGCAACCACACTCCCGCTTGGGAAGATGTATCTTCTTCATCGTCATTGCTACATGAAAACATAAACATACATGAAGATATTGCAATCATCATGTAAATAACGTTCAAATTCAAATACTTTTTCATTTTGATCTTGTGCCATTTAGTTCCTGAAAGGCCTTTTTAGCTTAAAATTAAAAGATGTAGAACTACACATTACTTTATAGTTGCCTTAAAACCAAATCGTCCACAAAATGGCTACGCACTTTATAAAGGAACATAACATCTCTTTTATATTTATATCGACGCAAAGATAAAACTTATAAAAACCTAATGAAGTATATATTTAGGTAAATAAAGTATCAATATAAACTATCACTCCTTAAAATAATATTTCAGATAGATCAATCTGATCTTACTGGCAATGGCTACAATTTATACAAACAGAGGTAATAAGTATAGTATTGATATTAATGGGAACAATGAACACTGAGAAGAGTAGATATCTAGATAAAGTCGTTGTCCTTTTTCAAAATTTTCTATAATAAGCATAGGCGGGATAATAAAAGAGAAAAGAGGATGAAGGTCCATTTAATAAAGAAAGACGAACCTCACGGCCCATCTTTCCACCATGGATAAATTTAAACTTAAATCTGTCAAAAGTTAAAATTCGCTTAAGTTTTATCCATAAGAAGAAAAAGAACTTCACAGTCCATTTAACTTCTTTGCACATATCTATAATCTGCTTATTAAACAACCATAATTCAAATACAATTTTTCAGATTATCATTTCAAGAGGACGAACCTCGCGGCCCATCCTCCAGGCTATGTACATCATACGTCGTCAGAGTCAATGTAAAATTCTGTAATTATGCTTATGTATAAAACGAACCAACATATCTGATTTACTTTATCAAATAAGAAACAGAACTTTGCATTCAGGCATACCCTCTATTGAAGTATACAAACTAATTACAGTATTCTTTCATTCTTGGATATTAACGGCTGTTCATCGCTAACTTTTCCATTACGTATCTCCGTCGGGGTTCCACCAAAATGTTTACGACAGAATGTTATGAAATGGGAAGTAGTAGTAAACCTGAACTCCAACATAATCTGTTTAAACGGAATTTCTTTTTTCATCAACCTCCCCTTAAGCTGCTGAGCCATTTGTTCCTGCATCCATTTATAAGGTGTTTCTCCAAAGTTTTCCTTAAACAATTCGCGGAAAGTCTTAATCCCATACCCCAGACGGGCTGCAAGCTCTTCAGCTGTCTTCGCATACATATAATTGCTTACCACTAATTCGGAAAAATTCGGGTCTTGACCGATAAAAGGGTAGAATACTTGTATACGCTCGTCATCAGTGTAAAAATACCTGAAAATCAGATATATTTCCTGTGATTTCACAACATAGATGTGACTACAGGAAAGACCATGTTTTCTATAATGAATAAGTTCCTCAACACACTGCCTAAGTTCAGACTTAAGATCCACCTTATCCCAGGAGTAGTTACCTTCTGCTTTTTTCTTTACAAGCAAGCGTATTCGATCTTCCATACATTCAAATTTGATTCCATTATACTTTAACAAAGCTACATGAGATGGGGTAATCACTGTGCCTAGAAAACTCATATTCCGAGGAAGAAAGAACATATCACCACCTTCGAACGTCTTATTTTGAAACTGACCGAATGTCAATCTTATCTCTCCAGATAATACAAACAACATATAGTTATCGTTTGTATTATGTACGAACTGGGAACCAGGTTCCGTAAGATATATATCTTCAAAGCCTACAGGAAAAACTGGAGTATAGTAAATACAATCATCTTGCTTGCGTGTACATAACTCCACAACATTTCTTTTACATGTCATACTCTTCATGCTAATATTAAATCAAAGATACTTCCTTTATTCTAATTTATTAGAAATAGCTCATTGATTAAAAGTATATTTCCGGGAATATTTAGTACTCATAAGGATACATATATGTTTAGTACGAATTGTATCGAAATATAAGACTAAAATTTCCGAACTGTTACTTTCTCAAGACCTCCTCTAAATCTGTTTTCTTTAACGGTTTAGATATAAAAGCACTGCATCCGGCTTCGAGGGCCTTGGCCCTGTCTGAATCGAAAGCATTGGCTGTTACTGCTATAATCGGTATGCCCTGATCTACGTCCCTAATCCGACGAGTCGCTTCCAACCCGTCCATCACTGGCATTTTAATATCCATAAGAATAGCATCATAATGATTTTGTGCAGCCAAAGTAACTGCCTCGGCCCCATTACATGCCCTTGTCAATTCACATTTCCTCAATATAGCCTTCACTAATAAATAGTTACTATCATTATCCTCTGCAACAAGGATGGAACGAGGTAGTTCCGATGTTGAAACCGGTTGTGTCATTTCAGTAGGATTATTTTCTTTCATAATTTTTTCATTCTCATATATTTCAGGATGGCATGGGAACCATGTCCAAAACGTAGCCCCATTGCCTTCTTCACTATCAACACCTATTTTTCCATCATTAGCTTCCACAATAGCTTTACAGATAGCTAATCCCAGGCCGGTTCCTTGTACAAACCGATCCAATTTCTCAAACCGTTCGAAAACACGTGGCTGTTTATCTTTGGATATACCTGTTCCCGTATCTTCCACATAAATACGTACCCCTCCATCAATACATTCATATCCCATCAGTATATGCCCCCGCTTCGTATATTTAATGGCATTTGTGACAAAGTTGGTACATATCTGCACCAGCCTGTCTTTATCCAAAACAACCATACACGAACCATAAGGATTCCGCTCAAGGAACTCGACATTTGGATTGGTACACCGGAGCTTTAAGGATGCATAAGTTTCTTCAAACAAAACAGATAAATCAAACCGCTCCTTTCTAAAGTCAATTGTACCAGACTCTATCTTTGATAAATCCAGAATATCACTAATCAACCGCAATAACAAATCATTATTCTGATTAATAATACCTATATATTCTTCCTGTTCTTCCGGATCAGTAGTCTGCTGAAGCAGATTGGAAAAACCAACAATCGCATTCAGCGGAGTACGTATCTCATGGCTCATATTTGCCAAAAAAGCAGATTTAAGTTTATCCCCTTCCTGAGCCCTTTGCTTTTCCAGTTGTAATTCTTTCAAAGTATCATCCAAGAAAGTTATATCCAAGGCTATGCCTATCAACAAAGTTTCTCCGCTAATAGTATGAATAATAAACTTGGAATTATGTAATACATATTGTTTTCCATCGAAACTAACAGTCTCACGATAAGTATAGGTATTTCTGCGCACAGTTTCCCTGTCTGAAACAAGAAATCGTCCACCATATTCGAGCCCAAGAATCTCCGTATCATTTTTACCAATCATCTCCGCAGCAGATTTATGGCATAATTCCTGCATATACTTATTTGTTATCGTATAACGGAATTCATTATCTACATCCTTTATATAAAGCACGCATGGCAAATTGTCAATAACCATATTCAACAACAGATTAGAATTCTCCAAACTCTCGTTCAAGTTACGCCATTTCGTTGTATTAAAACGGTAGCCGGTATATTTCAAACATTTATTGTTCTCATCCACCGTAAAAGGAATTCCCATTATTGTATAATATTCCATTAGCCCAGTCTGTTCATTCATCTCTTTAATTTCCACTTTGAATGATTCATTACGCCTCTCTTTCAACAACCGATAAATAGGTTCTATCGTTTCGGACTGGTATTTAGCTAACCGGTTACAATGTTCCTCCAAAGAACTTTGCTCAGGATTCATGCCTGTTTTTCTGGTATATATATCGGATTGAGAATCATAATCCCATATCATGATCTCACTTCCTTCTATCGCCAGCTCCATTTTTGTCTTATATTCTTCGAGTGTTTTCCGATATTTTACTTGCGAACTGTTATCGCGTCTAAAGCCAACAAATTTTTCTACATTGCCGTCCTTGTCAAACGAAAAAGGAACAAATGTAACAGTACAATAATGCCAGTCGCTATCCAGAGCAACCTTTTGCCGGATATCCATTGTAACCTGTTTCTCACCTGAAGCAACCAAATTAGCCAAGATAGTCTTTACCTTATCCCGGTCATTAGGATGCGTCAAAGCAGTATAATAATCCAGACTCAACTGCACACTATCATCATAATCATTCAAAGGCTCATTATAAGATTTAAGCATGCCAGTCCGCACATCAAGTTCAAAAAAAACAGTATCCGTTGCCTGAATAGCATAATGCATTTTTTGTATTGATTCTTCCATCATTTTCTTACCGACCAGTTTCTCTGAAATGTCTTTCATGACAGTAGTTATGGTACGTACTCGTTTCCCGGACCTTTTCACTACGGATCTGCATTCATAATGGTGGTAAGTGCCATCTTGATCCCGAAATCTGAATATCCCTGATGAGTTTTCCAAATGACCGGCCATGAAACCTTCGACAATCTCCTTGTATCCCGATCTGTCTTCCGGATGGAGTAAGTCCAAATTATCATCCATACTTATCTCATCATTTGGCAAGCGCTTCATCTGTGAAGAGTAGGAGCGGATATGAAACATACGCTTACAGACATCATAATCAGTCAAGACCAAGTCGGAATCTTCCAATACCAACTGTAAATCAACAGTGATATCCGTACCCTCCACATCATCGTGTTTTTCATAACGGCCATCACTATCTTCTCTTTTAAAAAATTGTTCCAGACAATCAGCAAATGTCCGTTTCTCATAAGAAATATTCATACAGTTTGCATTATTCAGATAGATGCATTCAGCGATTCTCACTCTTATCTGTGCAAAGTGATGCCACCAATTTATCACCCCTTATGAATGATTAAAACAGCATTAATCATTCTCAGCATCTTTCACTTTAGCCCTATAAGAAGAAAAGATCCCATATCATTCCAAGCATCTTTCTCGTTTTATTCAAAGGTAAGCGATAAGATTTTCACGCAAAGTACATATTGAGGTAAAAATAGTACGCATAAGAACGAAAAATAATCATTGATACCTACAGAACGAAAATATCCTCCCCAAAAAGACCGGGAATGGGGCACTTTGATGGGAAACTGATAGAAACAGAACATCCCAATCTTGGAAATAACAAAAAAATCAAAGCTTATTTCCCGTCATGATACTTAAACAAAATAATACTTAAACGCTATTTATACCATCCTCATTATTAACGGACTTTAAACATATTCTTCAACCAAGATTGTAAAAGATATAATACATCCAAAGAAAGCAGGTATCTATTAAGGTAAAAAAGGGACACAAAAGAGCATATTTTGTTAATTTCACAATTAGGCGTAGACAAACTCTTCAGAGGAACAACTATGTAATATACTACGGATAAAGCAATGATTATTCATGCAACTTTTCAATTTTAACATATAAATATGATATATGTTCTCAACCTTTTCTAGCTTTTATAAGTATTCGCCCCGATAAATACTTTTTCTACCTTAATAGATACTTTTTCATTCATACCAATCCGTACCTTTGTAATAGTGATATTTCTAGCCAAAAAAGAAAGTCTGTTATTAAGGGTTACAGATACGACAGGCTCCGAGATTGAACTACATTTTGATGTACTATGAAGAAGGATTGAGCTATAAAAGCCGTCCTTCTTCAGTTCAGGTATTTTTTTATATAGGAAGCTATCCGAATCATGCTATAATTGAATAATATTAAAAACAGATGATAAAACGCTTGCTGAAACTCGCCATACTTGGTAACATAATGCTCTTTGTATTGCTCCTGCCACTTCGTGCGTATCAAGTACCAGACAAAGTGATTCTTATTATTACCTCGTACAATCCCGATATACATAGAATCCAAGAAAACATCTCGGCTTTTATGGAAACCTATAAAGCACGCAACGGACGTTATAGGGTTGCAGTTGAAACACTGAACTGCAAGAATCTCTCCGAAGCCTATCTGTGGAGAAAAAGGATGAAGGAAATCCTGTTGAAATATAAAAATTCTCCGGCTCTGATTATCCTTCTGGGGCAGGAGGCGTGGTCCGCTTATCTTTCTCAAGATTCGGAAGAGGTACAACATATGCCTACCATGTGTGGTCTTGTCAGCCGCAATACTCTAATTTTACCCAAGGACTCTGTCGGCTTAAGAAACTGGGAACCGGAGAATAAAGACATCTATGCGGACTTCCCTAACTACAATATTATAGGAGGGTATATCTATGAATATAACCTGGAAAAGAATATCCAATTGGTAAAACATTTCTATCCAAACACTTCTAAAATCTTTTTTCTTTCAGATAACACATTCGGAGGTGTCTGTATGCAGGCATGGATGAAAAAGGAGATGCGGAAATTCCCAGAATATAAATTGGAACTCTTAGATGGTCGCCAGCAGACCTTTATGGAAGTGAATGGTAAAATACGGAATGCTCCGGACAGTACCTGCGTACTAGTAGGTACTTGGCGTGTAGACTGTTCAGAAGACTATGTGTTAGGAAGTACCACTTATATGCTACATGACGCCAATCCAGAACTGCCAGTCTTTACGCTTTCTTCCGTAGGCTTGGGAAACTGGGCACTAGGCGGTTACATGCCGGATTACTGCATACAAGGAAAAGAGCTTGCCAATGACTGCATTGATTATCTAGAGTACGGTACACGAAAGAAGGTCTGCATCCATAAGATTCCAAACGGCTATGCATTCGATGTTAAACGTATCCACGAATGTAAAGTGGACAGCATAAGTTTGCC
>ERZ779947.16-NODE-16-length-40158-cov-8.48074_pt1 | contig 40158 bp, 49 predicted proteins | sample MGYA00511542_ERZ779947 | MGnify/ENA primary metagenome ERZ779947 (study PRJEB29588, sample SAMEA2150909) | human gut metagenome | biome: human gut; feature: human-associated habitat; material: faeces | place: Denmark | collected 2008/2010 ... | reverse complement strand
AGTATATTTGCATCCGTAATGGTAGCAGTATTACCACATAAATTGATTAAACATCCTATTTGGAGTTTATATATAGAAATCCGTAAATAGCTGCTACCTATTTGCGGATTTTCTTTTTCTCCACATTGTGTAATCGGCGGTAGGCCGCATAGCGGAGAGACAGAGGGTTACACTCTTACAACTCAATACTGCGAAAGGCGTGCGATATTGAGAGGCAAACGAAACCGGGATGCCTGCACAGCTACAAGTAAGCGAAAAATCCGGGAAGTCGGGTAACTTGTTAATGCCCGGCCAGCTAAGAACGGCGTACTTATACGAACGAGACATTTCTTATGCTGCATATAGCAAAAACGGGAAACCGTCTAAGGGCTAACTATGCAGCAATCCAGCACCTTACCGAATGAGATCGTCTTTTACTTCTTCAATTATTACAATAATAATAATAATAGAACGACATTACTTTTTTTTTCAAAAAGCTTTCTTTTTACGCGAGCCTTACCTATATAACATTTTATAAACCAACAACTTGCATCAAAACATGTTTTATAACATATAAAGTACTACAAATTTTATGAAGTATTTTATTGTACTTCTGAAAATATGAAGTATATTTGCAACGTCAAACAAACAAAGAGTGTAAGCTTGAACAATAAGAAAGCTGGCGACTTCAAAAGCCACTTACTACATATCTCATTGGCAAATGTAGTTGTTAGCTTTCTTTTATGCAAATTTTTTGTGGAAAATTTAAGTATAAAATAGAAAATAATATGAAAGTAACAAAGAAAGATATTCTAAGCATTAAAGCTGGTTCTTCCAAAGTAATGCAGCTGGATTCTTACAAGGATTGCGTCAATGCAAGAAGCTACGCCTATCAATTAGCTTTTACTGATCCCCGTGAAGACGTTGAAAGATATTCAATATCCATCGACAAAGATAAAAATCAGATAACCATCGAAGCGATAAAGAAATGAACCGTTCAGATGCCAAAATGATTGCAGAAGAACTGCACAAGTTTATTCGCAATGATGTGAGAAAGGTTGTAACTGAAATGCTGCTGAAACCGAAGAGTATTTGAATGCCAAACAAGCTGCTGTATTTCTCGGATGGAAGTTGCAAACCTTATACAATCGAATACATGATATTCCTCACACCAAAAATGGCAAGAGTCTCATTTTTACCAAATCAGCTTTGATAAAATTCATGGAAAGAAAATAATCCCGGACGGATTTGGCCGTCTTTCCGGGAACTAACAAAACGTTCTTTGACATATTTATAGTCTGAACAAATAAAGACTTAAAACAAGGTTTACTGCTTATCTAAAGGGCGAAATAGACCGACAAAGTAGCCAAAGCGGATTAGTGAAAAGAGTGTGAATACGGACTGCCAATAAGAAGATGCAGCACACGAATCACTAAGTTATCAAAAACAACTTATATTATGACAAAGTAAACGTAGGGCGTTTATAAATACATTCTTAACTGAATAGATACTTTAAATGATATATATACCCGTGCTTCGCAAGAAGCGGTCACCGCTAAAAAGCTACGGCCAACAATCCATCGGAACGCGGACGGGAACACATTTTAAATGCTAAAAGTATGAAAGGAATTACAGAAATGACCGAGCAAGAGATTCTTGCGTTAACGGAGGAAGATGTACAGAAAATGATTAAACTTCGCATGATGGAGGAAGGTATCAAAATCATGGATAAACCCAAAATTCCCGAATTATTTGAAATTGAGCCTGCTGATATTCAGTACTTCTCTATTCCGCTTTTGGATGGTTTTGCGTTTACTGACATTAATGAAGCGACTAAGGTTGCTGAAATTCTGAAAAGCGCGAAGTCATTGCGAAAGGTTGATTACGATTGGAATAAACTTGGGAGTGATTACAAGTTCCTTAAAAAGAGTGAGAGATACAAGTTTAATGGGAACTCTGATTTTGACATCATTTCAGGATGGGCTTATTCGGATGAACTATATGCTAAGATTTCAAACTTTGCCGCACAGAACAAGGTTATGAAAGAACAAGCAGCAAAAGACCAAAAGGAATATGACGAAAAGATGCAAGAAGCGTCCGGCATCATCTCGGAGATAAGCGGATGGGTTAAGGAGGTTAAAGTTAAGTATGAGCGATTGAATAGGCTTACTTACAAATTCGCTACTGACTATTATCCCCTTTCCGATCACAATGAGGATATGGCAATGAAATTTATGGCTAAAGCCTATTCTTTTACAGATAAAGAAAAAGAATACATATTACAGAATTACAAAGAATTACTATCCACAAGTGATGAATAAGTTTTTTAGTTAGTTATTGGCTCCTTGCTTGCGAAAGTAGGGAGTTTTTTGTAAAACTCCAAATTCATTATATGAGTAATATAGAAGATACAATTTACGATCTGCCAAATGAAGAATACCACCGTGGAGAAAGATTCAAAGATTTCCTTAGTAGTACGCAGATTAAAGATTATATGGTGTCCCCAAAGTTTGCCCGATACAAGGCATTGCACCCAGAATTATTTGAGATAAGTATTGAAGCCTCTGAAAAAGGTTCACTGTACCATGATGCAATGGAAAGCCTTGTTAATACTGGAAAACTTGACAAGTGGCGAAACAACCTTCTTGTATTTGAGCCGCCTATAAATCCTAAAACCGACTGTCCGTATGGACGAGACACCCAAAAATATCAGATTGCACTTATAGAGGCAAAAGAATCAAATCCCGGTAAAACATTGACAAGCACAACCGATATACAATTGGTTGAAACAATGGTTTATGAGCTTCTTAATAATTGCCGGGACACCTCCAAACAGATCAGGCAGATATTAAAATGGGGAAAAGCCGAAGTTAGCCATTTCGTTGAATACGAAGGATGCAAGTTCAAATATCGCCCTGATGTGGAAACGGCCAAAAAAATTGTTGACTGGAAAACATTGGCGGTTGATGATCTTCATGAAGAAACAGTTAACCGGACTATTGCCAAATTTCATTATGGTATTTCGGCAGCTTTCTATCAGTTTTTTGAACATGAACGTACTGGAGTATGGAAGGAGTTCTACTGGGTTATGCAACAAAAGACAGCTCCCTATGACGCAGTATTTGTCAGTGCAGCTAACTGGGCTTTCCATTTGGAAAACGGAATTGTGAAAATGGGGGCAAGCGCATTGGCATTCAAGAAATTGTTAGACCAGCATGTTTACTGTACACAAAACAATGATTTTGACGGTGCACAGATATTTATTCAGCCGGGATTCAAAGGACGAAGAATAATGGTGCCGGACACACCTGCATTTGAAAAGAACAAGATGTTTAACTTTTATAATAATCAAGAACAATGAGTAAAACAGAGAATCAATCCCCCCAACAAGGGAACTTGGGAATGGAACAACACAATGCTCCTTCACCAACAAAAACAGAACCGGTCTCCCCAACACCTTCCACACCACAACCGCCCGTTCCTTCTGCCCCACCAGCCTTTCCAGTACAACTGAAAGGATTGGAAAGCTGTTTTATCTCCCCTAAAAAGGCATTTATAGCAGCTGGTGGCACAGAAAAGCAATTTGCCCGTGAAGTCAATTTCGCTATGCAGGCAATGTTGAATAATCCTTATTTGATTGACTGTGCCCGGCAATATCCCGATCATCTTGTCGAAGCAATCAAAAACGTTTCTCTTACCGGTCTGACGCTCAATCCTGAACTAAGATTGGGGTATCTTGTACCGTACAAAGGCAAAGTGAAGTTCCAAGCTTCATACATGGGGAAAGTTGATATTTTGATCCGCACTGGTGTTGTAAAGGATATTTATTCTGATTTGGTTTATGCTAATGACGAGTTCTGTATGACAAAAGGTACCGGCGGCACTATCATCCACAAACCTAATGTATTCGGAGAACGTGGTGATCTTCTTGGAGGCTACTATTTCGCTGTCTTGACTTCCGGTGTTGTAAAATTCGATGCAATGCCCAAAGCCCGTATTGAAGAAATAAAAAGTCGTAGTGAGGCTGTCAAGAAAGGCAAGCAATCTCCGTGGGACACAGACTTTGAAGAAATGGCTCGAAAAACAATCGTAAACTGGGCTTTCAAATTCCTGCCCAAAACCGGCATTTCAGATTCCATGATTAAAGTTCTTGAAACAGAGAGCCAGTTGGATGATGAAATGTTTGAAGACTGGAGAAAGGCACAAGGTCAGAAACCGGACGATTTTGAGGAAGACGATACTCCATACGCAGAAGAAGTCAAGTAATGGATTCATGTGAAAAAATCAGTAACAGTATCACAGCGGCTAAAGAACTGATTGAAAATGAAGCACGTTCTTTGGCTGCTTTACACAAGGCAAAACAACTTGAAAAAGAGCTTCGTAAATCCGGCAAGTTGTTTCGTATTCCTACAATAAACGGAATTATAGAGACAACCAGCCCGGAAAAATACATAGAATACAATAACCAATTTAAAATCAAATTAAAATGAGAAAAGTAACAGTTGAAGTGCCCGAAGGACACATGGTAAAAATCGTAAAAGAGGAAAGTATGCAACCTACTCAAAAAGTTATGGGGGGGGGTAAATTTGAATTTGAAGGTGAAACATTCATCCCCGGTGATGTGATTATAAATCCAAATCGTGGAGGTGGCAGCATGATGATTCTTTCTGAAATTAGAGAAGAAAGACCACTCCCCTTTTTACCAGCAATAAAAGTACCTTTCGGTCTCGTTGCCTATGTTCCTTCCAATGATGAAGGTGACAGAGTTTTTGTAAGACTTACACCCGAAGCTGGTATCGGAGGTATGAAGGGATTCCGTAAAGCCACGGAAGAGGAAAGGGCAAAGATGCTTGCCGCCATGAAGGAAGAAAAACATTACTCCTTCAATTTTGAGAAGTTACAGCCTGAATATACCCCGACTGTCGGCGATGTTGTTATTGTATGGGATGATAATAGCAAAGAAAATGCAGTAGTCGGTATTATGAATGAAGTGGATGAAACGAGCAGCCCATACAAAATAAATGATGGAACTCGATATGAGAACTGTGACAAGTTCGTTTCAGAAGAACAATATAAAAATTTGATTGATGGTAAAGAGTAAATCTAAATCGGGGGGGCGAGAAATTACACTCCCCTTCTCACAGCTCGCCCAAAGGGAATGAGCTACCAAGAATATCGTGAACGCAGAGCCTATCAGAACGCGTGGTTGAAAGAGCGACTGAAAGGCTTTATTTGTTATGTATCGTCTGAACTGGTTGTATATGACAAAATAACGGGATTACCCCGATTATTCAATCATCGTACAGATGATATACACAAAGCAAACATAAGGACTAACCCACAGCCATTTGTCGGTTCTGCCCGATATGGCTTAAAACCTTTATGATATGGATAAAGAACTATTTAAAGACAAGAATCCATTGCTTCGCAGACAAATGTTGGAAGACAATTGCGCAGCAGTTGAAAGAATCACCTATACCTCTCCTTTCAGTGAGGAAGAAATGGGTGAACGGAAAACGGAATTGGCAAATATTGACCTTGACATGGCCGCACTGGAAGAAGAAAAGAAATCTTTCATGCAAGCATACAAGGACAAACTGAAACCTAAAAAGGAACGTAAAAAAACGTTGCTTACCGATATAAAGCGTGGTTATGAGGAAATTACGGATGAATGCTTTAAGTTCATGGAACGTAGCACTCGTACCACTGGATATTACAACGGTAATGGTGACTTGGTTAAAGAACGTCCGATGGAAGCACAAGAGATGCAAAAAACTGTATTCGAGGACATTGAATCTACTGGTACGGAGGGATAAGCCATGAGAAAAGAAGAACTTATCAAGCAAGTAGCCGAATCAACCGGTATCGCTATTTGTGAAGTCCGAACTGTCATAGAGGCAGCACTAAAAGAGACCGTGAATGCAGTAGCTAATGGAAAGACTCTTTATATCAGAGGTTTTGGCACACTGTCACCCAAACACTATAAACGAAAAGTAGCTCGTAACATACACAAAAACGAGACTATTGTCATAGCGGAGCATTATACTCCACATTTCAAACCTGCCAAATCATTTAAAAATAAAACTAAAAATTTGTAGAACAGCATGGAAAACGAAAAGATGCAAGTGAACTTTGCTCCAGGTATGACCGAAGCAACACTTAGGGTTATTGAACTTCACGAAGAAAATGAGTTACCGGTACTGGAGCCTGATAAGGTAGAATTAGCCGGAACAATTGGAAGTGTTCATGAATTTCTCTTGAAAAGAATCTCTGAAAAAGAACAGATCAAGCAGAAACGTTGCTATATTCTTGTTGATCGGGAGAAAATGACACTTAAACTTGTCACCAATGAAACTGACAGTAGGAATAAAGCTACTGTAAGAGGTGAGTTGAAATACTATCCCAAGTTTCTTGAATTTGGTATTAACACAACAAGCAAGACATGGGAACCGGTGCAGCTTTCAAAGTTCTTCAAAATGAATCGTGCCTTCTTCAAGGATGCACAATACAACATGGAACTGGTAACAGTCTTGAAGAACTTCAAAGCCAGCATTGACTCAAAAGTGGAAAACTCCCGACAAGACAACGGTAGTCGCACTGACAATTACAGCCAAGTTGTCAACTCCAATCTTCCGGCCTCATTCAATCTTATTGTCCCGATTTTCAAAGGTCGCCCTGCAGAAGAGATTGAAGTGGAAATCATTGCAGATGTGGACGGGCGTAATATTCGATTGTCCCTTTGCTCCCCTGGTGCAGAAGTGATAGTGGAAGAGGAACGCAACAAGGCCATTGACGAGCAATTATTGTTGATCCGTAAATTGGCACCGGATATTGCCATTATCGAACAATAACAATGAAGACTGTAAAGAAATACTGGAAGCCGGTACTTGTCGTATCGGCTTTCTTCATTGGCAACCGCGTATTCAATCACATAAATGCGTGGTTGGGAATTTCAATAATTATGCTGACAGTAGCATTTATAGTTTATAATATCATTAAAAAAAAGTAGAAAATGAAAAGAAAGATTGATTTTTTGATTGTGGCACTATTTGCCGTTGTTTTGTTTACTTCATGCGAAAGAGTTGCTCCCAATTATGCCGGTGTCCTTATGGAGAACTACGGCAAACAAGGGAAAGAAGATTTTAAAATCGTTGCCGGTAAGGTATCTACATGGGAGTTAGGCACAGAGCTTTTTCAAGTTCCGCTATTCGATCAGCGCGGAGAATTTTCTGATCCAGTCACACTAAAGGCAGCCGACAATACAGAGTTTACAGCCCGGCCAACTTACTCTTATAAAGTAATGAAAAACAGGGCTATTGATATTGTATTTGATAACAAGCATATTGATAAGGCTGACACCCCATCGGGAAAAGATGGCTTTATGCAATCATTAGAAGATAATATTTTGGAGCCACGTATATATGATCTTATCAAAGAAGAAAGTCGCAAACATAAAACAGACAGTCTGATGGCTGACGGTGGTTCATTGGTATTTGAAAAGAGACTGGAACAGATCGTTGATAAAGAATTTGAGAAACGGGGATTGCAGTTGTTGACCTTCTCCGCACAATTGGAATTTTCAAGAGCTGTCCGCGATAAAATAGATAGCCGTAACGAGGTAAACACTAATATTTCGGTACTTGATCAGAAGATTGAAGAACAAAAGAAGCAAAACGAACTGGAGCAACTAAAAACAGAACAAGCTTTAATTGCGTCCCGTGGACTCACCCGTGAGATTTTATATAAACAATTTATAGACAAGTGGGACGGGAAGACACCTCTATATGGCATTGCTCCTGAATTTTTAAAAATGACAAAATAATATGCTGACATTTCAACAAAGAAGAGATACGATATTGTCTCAATTTGCACAAGCAAAAGCCGATTTGGAAAAACTTAATAGTGATATTGATGCAGAAATCGAAAAGAATAAATCTGTTATTTCTACACTAACTTCTAAAAATACAGAATTGGCCTCTTTAAAAAGTAATAATGAAGGCTCAATCAAGATTTTTGCTAAATTCCTAAAATAATAATTATCAACCCGATTAATAATCAGCTTCTCCCGGTGTGGCTTGACCGCCTATCCGGGAACTATCATGCCTCACCTTTTTTCTTCTCTTTGCAAGTCGAGTACGCTGCATACGCTCCACGACGGTAGATACTACAAAGAGTCTTTTTGTTCATGTAAAATGCCTCTATTGTAGAGGCAAACGGATAAGTGGCGAAATCGGAAGACGCTTAGTTTCTGTGGTAAAAATGCACGAATAGCATCACGAGTCAGGTAATATGCTATTAACACTTGACATACGTACAAACGGAAGCAGAAACGAAAATCCTGATTGCAACAGTTCCCGGTTCGAGTCCGGGCTTATCCACATAAATCAATCATTATGAAAGTTGAAATCCCCGACTATTTCCTAAAATCCTTTATCCGACATTTTGAAAGGATAACCGAGAATTGTAAAGCTTCACCTTCTGACATCAAGACCAGTGAAGCACTAAGGCTTGGAAAGAAAGATGTAATTAAGCTCAAAAGATTTATAAACAAAAAAGTATAATTTATGAAACGAAGGATTATAGGTATAGATGTTGGCAAAAACGGTGGAATTGTAGTGTACGACACCGAGAATAACAAATTATTGGAGTGTATCAAAATGCCACCAACTCCCAAAGACTTATTAGATTTTCTCTCCATATACAAAGAAAATAGCGTTTGTTATTTGGAACGAGTGAATGGCATGACCGGACAAAGTGCTTCTGCCTCTTTTGTTTTTGGAGAAGGTTACGGACAGCTGACTATGGGATTGATAGCTTGTGGGATTCCGACAGTAACAGTATCTCCACAAACTTGGCAAAAAACTATAGGATTACGAAATACAGACAAATTGGGTAAGACAGAATGGAAAAACATCTTAAAGAAGAAAGCCCAACAGCTGTTCCCGTATGCAAAAGTTACATTGGCAACTTCGGATGCTTTACTAATATGTGAATATGGTAGAATTAAAGAAAAGGAATAATGGAAAAATTAAAAAAATGTAGCAAATGTGGCCGGGAACTTCCGGTCAGTGAGTTTTGGAAAAATGCTTCAACCGAAGATGGATTGCAGACATATTGTAAAGAGTGCGGTAATGTTTATGCCAGAAACCGTAAGAAAATTCCGGGGGGGGGGAATTTGAAGAAAATATATTCCAATCCTGAATTGGCAAAATTTTCTCCACGGGAACTTATCGCAGAATTGAAAGCACGTGGATATACCGGAGAATTGAAATACACCCAAACAATATCATTATAAGTGGAATGAGTGTACCACCCGTTATGATGGCGCACGTAGCCTCACGAATATGGAAATATTGGTTATCTAAATTATAAATCAAATGAAATCAGAAGAATTAGCAACCCAGTGGTGTCGGGATCATCCTGATGCAACATTGGAACAAGCATTCATGGCCGGATTAGGCCATAAGATGAATATGAATAAGGATTCTCTTTCTGCAAGGAAAGACAAATTCAGAAGTGAAGTCCTCATGTATAGAGGGAAATATCCTGATGATATGTTGAAGGACTTTTTCGAGTATTGGACTGAATTCGGAGGACGGAAAATGCGCTTTGAAAAGGAATGTACATTTGAAGTTTCCAAACGTTTAGTCAGATGGTCTAATAATGATTATTTTAACAAGTATGGGAAACAACTTAATTCAAGTCAACAGCAATCTCCCGGCAACCGAAAAGAAAGTGTTGAAAGACTTGCTGACCTTGCAAGCGGAGTATTACAAGGGATTGCACGTAAGTTCGATTAAAGAAGCTGTTCTCAACACTCCTAACCTACCACTCTCCGTTATAAGAAAAGAAATCACATTGGCTGGCGCAAGAGCCATACTGGTAATTGCGATTAACGAGCTTGTGTCTTTTTTCAATGTTGGAAAAACGATGAATGATGTTCAAGTGGCACTTACCGCTGATCTAATAATAGACAGATTCTATTATCTCAAATTGGAGGAAATCAAATTGTGTTTCCGTAATGCTATGGCTTCCGGTAAGATTTACGATAGACTGGACGGTAATATCATTCTCGGCTGGTTAAATGAATACGATGCACAGCGTGATGAAATTGTTTCTTCTCTTTCAATTAATGAAGCCCATGAACAAAATAATAACAGCACTGGAATGTTCTACGGAGAATATATCAAACATCTAACTGAAAGATCGGAAAATGGAGATGAAGAGGCCAAAGAATTATTGGAATCCCATCAATCATTCATACAAAGGATGAAATCAAATGATAAAGAAGCCGCTTTCAAAAAATGGAAAGAAGAATATTATGGAAGAACTAAGAGACAAACTACTTGACTGGGCGAAACAATTTGAAACACCTGATTTTATAAAAGATGATCCTATATTTTTTCCACATAAGTACAATGATAAAAAGGACATAGAAATCAGTGCTTTTCTTACTTCATGGATAGCTTTCGGGAATCGCAAACTGATAATGCAGCAAGCAGAAATTTTGGATAATCTAATGGGTAATTCTCCTTATGCCTTCATTATGAACAAAGTATGGGAACAATACAAAGAAAATACAAATACCTTCTACCGTATGTTCACCTACCATGACTTCTTCTGCATTTGCCAGCGGTTGTACAACATATATCAGGAATGGGATGATTTGGAAGTATTTTATGAGGGTTACAACAATGTTATCCGTGAAATACAAACAGATTTTGGTGGCGTAAAAGGTATTCCAAAATTGGAGCGTGATTCTCCATGCAAGCGTATTTGTCTGTTTCTACGGTGGGTAGTACGAAAATCGCCGGTGGATTTAGGTATTTGGAATATGGATGATCCGTGCCGGGGAGATTTTGCATTATTCGGATATAGTATTAACAATAAATAATTTACATTATGTCAGAACTTAAAATCACACAAGAAAAGGTAACAGCCGCTTTTAGAGAAGCAAACGACTGTCCTAAAGCAATTAGTATTCTAACAGCCCTATTCGGAAAGCAAAAGCCGGATTATACAGATTATCACAATATTAAAACCTACGAAGATGCTTGTGAAGCAATAGGTGTAAAACCTATTGTTCGCCTACTTGTTGAGGATGAAGACGGACACAAAGAAGAAGTGGCTGATATTGCACACCTCGCCTACATCAAACTATGCACAATTGCTCGTGCATTGAACAACGATCCTGATTTTCCACGATTTACTAAAGATGAATACCGTTATACGCCGTGGTTTTATCTTTATAATCAGAAAGAAATTGATGAAATGGACGAAGAGGATCGTAATCAGCTGGTTCTTTGGGGCGGTCGTGCGGGTAACGGTGCGTATTGCGGCCTCGCTTATGCGAACTCATTTTACGCTTGGTCGGACTCGTCTGCGAGGATCGGCTCTCGCCTTGCTGTAAAATCATGTGAAATCGCAATTTACTTTGGAGAACAATTCAAAGAATTGTGGAAAGACTTTCTGATTGGAAAAAAGTAATCACACTGGGGAGGCCGCATCAAAGCGGCCTTTTCCATACCTTTTAAATCTATGACTCCAAAAGAATTTTTCGACAAAGTGGTGGAAATGCGCCGTTGCCAAAAAGAATATTAAAAAAATAAGAGACAGATAGATTTACGAATAAGTAAACAAATTGAGCGTGAAGTAGATGAAGAAATTGAACGTGTTCAAAAAATCCTTCACGACAAACAGAATCCGCAACTCTTTTAGACTATGGTTAATATGAAAATCCTTGACCTGCCATTAAAAGCAAAATGGTATGAAATGATCGAATCCGGAAATAAGAAAGAAGAATACAGAGAGATCAAGAAATACTGGATCGGAAGATTAGCAAAATGTGGAGGTCGCAATTCCTATGAAAAGACAGGTTTCTATTGTAAGAAAGGTATTTGTTTTTCTTGTATTACACGTGGAAACGGCTTTCACCCCAAAGAATACACTCATGTTCGCTTCCGTTTTGGCTACACCAAACGGACAATGCTTTTTGAACTTGAATCTATAACCATCGGAGTTGGTAACACCAATTGGTAACACCAATTGGGGAGCACCGGATAACGAATGTGTATTTATACTTAAACTGGGAAAATGTATCAAAAAAAATGAAAGTAAGGACTCAACAGAATTTCAACCGAAAAACTTGTGAAACAGTATTCGGTATCAGCATCATGCCTGACGGTGGCAGAAGATATTGTAAATACCCAATAGGCCACCAAGAATACAAAGACTATACCCAAGCACACCAAGCGTGTTGGATGTTTCCCGTGTATCATGTGTCGGCATAAAGAAATTGAACTTATAGCCAAAAACGATCCTGAAATGTGTCAACGTCTGATTCAAGCAGAGAAAAACGTGGGACATTCCTTCTTTCCTCCATCATACATACCTCAAAGATTCTGTAAAAACAAACAATATCCTTATGTAGAGGAAGTTTTGGAGTACGTTAAAGAACATACCCCTGATATGTTCGAGCCGGAAGGTGGATATGCCTGCATGAGTATGTTTCATGGACTATGCGAATAAATAAAAATATTATGAAGAAAATACTACTTATCTGTACACTCCTTGTTTTGTTAACTGGATGTACTGCACCAAGAGATTATAAAAAGAATCGCTTCACAAAACAGTTTCAAGAAGCGGATTCCATGTTTAATGAAAAATATAGATTAAATGAGTAAAAATAATATAGCTCAACAATACAATAGTATGGTTGCAAGTATTGAAGATGCTAAAATTTATGATGGCCGGGGAGAATATAACCTATATGAATGTAATAAATGCAATAATTATAAGGTAACTCTATACAAAGACAAAGGTGTAACTCCCTTCATCATGAGATGTAAATGCGGAGGGGATATGATGCATACGAAATCTAAAAGCCGCCGTTTTCTTCCACATTGTCAACCCTTTCGTGATCTGAACAATCCACACCAAATTATTCCACAGTGGCAGAAAGACATGGCACATTGGGCTGATAGGAAGGAAATATACATGAGTTGCGACTTCAAAGACTTTTCACCAAGAAAAGGTTTTTTATGTAAGGAATACTTTAAAATATTGTGAGATGAAATTAAACAAAAAGACAGAGCGACTTATGAATGGTACACACCACGAGAAATCATTGAAGCATTAGGTGAATTTGACCTTGATCCATGTGCTCCCATGCACCCTCTTTGGCCTACCGCAAAAATCATGTACAACAAGCAGGACAATGGTCTTATACAAAATTGGGGGGCGAATTTGGCTTAACCCTCCGTACTCCAAACCGCTTATATGGCAGTTTGTAGAGAAATTGGCAGAACACGGCAACGGTATAGCACTACTTTTTAACCGGTATGATGTTTTTGAGGAATCGAATAAAATTCTTCCGTCCCGATGGAACACGTGGGGACAGCCCGGTTGCGGTAGTGTTCTTATTGCATTTGGCCGGGAAAATGCCGAAATTTTAAGGAACTGCTCTTTACAAGGCAAATATGTTGAACTTAACAATGATAAATGATGAAAGTCTTATATTTACTCATGCTCATTGCCGGTCTTCTGTGGATCGGTGATTTCTCTATCACCTTAAAACCCTTTTCTGTATCTTTACCATGCTGGTATAAATCCGTTGGCATACTTCTATTTTGGCTGTCAATGACTATATATGTTTTAGGTGAGCATACCAAAGGCTATAAAGAAGGATTTGATACTGGAATTAAACAGTGCATTAAGATACTTGATAGAAATTGCCACTCTAAAGAAATAAATAATGATGAAACAGTACAGAATCAATAAAACGACTACCTTCGTAGAAGATAATTGCAGCGGAAACAGAGAGAAATACCTCCTTCTTGATTACAAAGTACAAGTTAAATTTGCAGGGATTTGGATAACAGTCAAGTCCTTTCATGATGAAGATGAAGAATACGCAAAGAACTGTGCGAATGAACTTCTTGAAAAACTTAACGAAAAGATTTGATTATGATTGAATTACAAGGAAAATTCGGCAAAGATTGTAAAATATTTACAAATGCAATAGAAAATGAAGCTATTGGAACGATACAAAACATTTTGAACAATCCGGTTACGACTGGTGTTCCGGTTCGTATTATGCCTGATACCCATCAGGGAGTAGATATAGTGATTGGATTCACCATGCCAGTTACAGATCGTGTCAACCCCAATCATATCGGAGTGGATATTGGTTGTGGAATGTTGTGTGTAGAAATTGAAAATGCAATAACAGAAGAGTCTTTCCCGGACATTAATCATGCAATCCGTTCCATCATACCTATGGGATTTGAGATTAACCAACAACCCTTATCCAAACAAGAAAAGGAAGATTTGTTTACCTTCTTATCTATCAGAATGGATCAGTTCTGCTCTAAATACCAACTAACCAAACCAGTTATTAATGAAGAATATGTATCACAACTTTGTAAGAAGGTGGGGATAAATGAAGGCACATTCTACAACTCTTTAGGTACATTGGGAGGTGGAAACCACTTTATAGAACTGGGGCGTGCCGAGTCAACCAATAATATATTTCTTACAATACATACCGGATCGCGCAACTTTGGTGTGAAGGTCTGTAAATACCATGCAGAAATAGCAAAATTTGATAAAAAGGCTTTTTCTAATGAAATTCAACGCTTGAAGTCCACTGTTGAGCCACAATTCATGCAAACTGAAATACTACGTTTGAAGGAAAAATTTGCCGAATATTCCGGGTATCTCACAAATGAAGCAATGCTCCACTATTTATGTGACATGGTGATCGCACAAGGATATGCCGCATTCAACCGCAAGTTGATTATACAGCGTATAATCAGAACTTTGAGCTGGAACGCTACAATATCCGTTGAGACAGTCCATAACTATATCAGCTTTGATGATATGATAATCCGTAAAGGGGCTATTGCCGCATACGCCAATGATTACGTTGTGATTCCTATGAATATGGCAGACGGTATTCTTCTTTGTCGTGGTAAGGGAAACAAAGACTGGAACTATTCTGCACCACATGGTGCAGGACGCTTATACTCCCGTTCCGAAGCTAAAGAAAGATTATCAATGGACGCATTCAAAACCCAAATGAGCAAAGTGTATTCCACTTCCGTATGTGAAGGGACATTGGATGAAAGTCCTATGGCATACAAAAATGTTCAGGAAATAAAAGAGCTTATAGAACCTACGGTAGAAATTATTGATACAATTGTGCCACTAATCAATATCAAAGCTGTATGATAGAAAAGACAGACTTCCCATATACTCTTGGCGGCTATGTTGAACAGCAAAATTATAAAGGTTTCGACATAGCCGTTTCCATTCGTAGATACAAAGGAATATCAGCTTATGTCATTTCCTCGGAGAAAAGGCTGATCCGTGAAGAATCTGCCACCTTTGCCGACAAAGAAGACATGTTCCGTTGGGGACGAGAAGCGGTTGACCGATATTTGGAACAGCAAGAACGTAGAAAAGAAGAAAATACGATCAAACGGGCAGACTATTATAAGAAGAAAGCTCGTGTGGCAGCATTGAAAGCCTTTAATGCCGCTATGTATTTCTCTGATATAAAGGACGGACTTTATGATAAGGCAAAAGGATTTTTTGAGTATGAACTGGATAAGGAATATGGAAAGATCAAATGAAAACACTTGATATTATACAAGGCTTTTGCGATCATGTTTTTCGTGATAAAAAAGGAAACCGCATCTTTCCCAATATTTTTGTCGGGAAATGGGAAGCTGACTTATTGGAAGTTACCCGGTCACGCCTGACTTATGAATATGAAGTAAAAGTAAGCAGATGTGATTTCCATAAGGATAAAAAGAAAAGTGATAAATATGGCAAGAACAAGTTTGATGTTGTCACTTCCGGCCAACGTACCAATTATTTTTATTATATAGTACCAAAAAGTTTCTGACATGAAAGCGGATGATAATTTCATTCGTAAACTCGACTTATCCATGTACTATCGCTATCACCAAATGAGAAGAGATAATTACAAAAATAAGGAATAATATGGAATTAAGATTAGACCCTGAAATACCGGTCACACGGGTTGTCAACGGACATAATGTTTTCAATAAAGGCTATCACCACGGATTAAGAGGAAAAACCTATGAAGAATACTATGGCAAAGAGAGAGCTGTTGAAATAAGAAAAAGACACAGCGAGGCTTTGAAAGGACATAGATATTGGTCTAATGGAAACGCCCATGCCTTTGCGTGTATCGCAATCACTCCCGAAGGCAAATGGTATAGATTCGATTCAATAACCCAAGCCGCCCAAAAGCTAAATCTGAATTATGCCACAGTTCGCCGGTATATAAAACGAAAAATCAAGCCCCAAAATGGCTGGCAATGGTTTTTGGAGAAAGATAATAACTGGTAAAACATATTGATAATGGGAAAATTAAATGAGATCGCGCAGAAAGCTTATGAATGTGCCGTAAGACGTGGAAAGATTGATCCCGACAATGATAGCAACAACAATCTTCACCGCGATCTGCTTGAAGAAGTTGCCGAAGTCTTTGAGTGTACGGGTGAGAAATCTCCACATATTAAAGAGTATTTAGATGTAGAAGAAGAACTGGCAGATGTAATCATTGTTGCCCTAAGTACACTACATCATTTCAAATGTGACATTGATTCACTCATTGAAGCCAAAATGAATTATAATAAAAACAGAATGGATTGATATAGGAACCGGACAATTAATAAAGTTGATTGTTGAGACGTTTGTCCTTATCTTTGCACTACCATGTGTCTATAAAGATTTCATGAACTTATGGAAAGAAAAATAGGTGATATAAAAGACAAGAAGTTAAAAGCTGAAAATATCACACTGGCAGCAATATATAACATATTGTTCACCAATGACATAGTTTGTTCCTTAATTGTAGAAATGTTAAGTGAATTACGTAAATCAAGGCTTTGTCGTTTCCGCGTAAAGCAGCAAGGAAATAAACTGGAACAGTTGATGCTTCAATATGAAAAGAAAATCAATAAAATAGCTGGACACCGGGCTTTTTTCATGGCTGATGCTAACCAGTATATTGCAGATGAAGTACAACCTGATCTGCTTAAAATGGAATACTCCATTAAACTGGAATTTGACAAATGCCGGATTGAAAACAGTGCCTTACTTGCCAAAGTAGAACTTACAAGATGTATGGCAGAGCTTGCTTGTCTATCCCTTGACAAACGGATAGAAGAAGTCCGTCCATACAACAAAGAAGTAACCGGAATAACATATCTCCGGCTCACTGACACACTTAAAGTATTGGACGAACTTTCTGATATTTTATATAAGGGAGGGTATTGTGACCTCAATCAAAGTGATAATTGCAAAAGGGGGATGGCTATCATACAACGAAAACTTACTGATTGTGATATTATCAGCCGCGCAATCAATGAGTCAGACAAGTTAAATCCGGCTGGGGATGATGAATAAAAATGGCAAAATATCGTATAGGAATATCCGAGAATCTTTTAGGAGACAAACGCTATCAGTGTCAGATTAAAAGATTTGGCATTTGGTGGAATGATGAAAGTTTCAGCACTAAAGAAAGAATGTTAGATTATGCCCGTAAACTTGAAAAGGCCGGGCATATAGTGTTTAACTATTTATAAGCGAACAATGAAATTAGAAGGAAAAATTATTGTGGCACAACCGATACAATCGGGTGTCTCAAAAAATGGTAACAACTGGCAAAGACAAGATTTCGTTTTGGAAATTCCCGGCCAATACCCTAAAAAAGTCGCTTTTTCAGTAATGAATAGCAATATTCAGAATTTTGGATTAGCAGTCGGGCAAGACGTTGATATTGAAATAGATATTAATGCGAATGAATGGCAAGGAAAATGGTTTAACTCCATTACTTGCTGGAAAGCAACACTCCGTAATCCAGGACAGCCTACCGCAGCGCAACAGCCCCAAACTTATTATCAGGGGGCATCATCCACCGCGGCACCCGTACAAACTGCCATACCTCAACCGCCAGTGGATTTTGGGGAACAAAAAGACGATTTGCCTTTCTAAAGAAAAAGGAGAAGGGAGCATTTCGGCTCCCTTCTTATTAATTAATGTTCCACCTTTACAATTTCATTATAAACGATTTTGCTTCGTGGGTTATGATTGACTATCGTTTGTTTATACCCCTTTGTCCCCCATCTCCACCATAGGAACCTGTGTTTATATATCCGGCTTATCGCACTTGAAAGACTGTCTCTCACTTCATAAGTAAATGTGCTGTCAGGAATATTTGCATAAAAATCCACCCATTTATCTGAATAATTGAAACAGCTGTCTTTCAGAACAAATACAATACTGTCTTTAGTGACAACTTTTGTGGTTGTGATATATTCGACTTCTTTTGGACGCAGATTCAATTCTTTTATTAGTTTTGCATCCGCACTCCGCAGCTCTTTCAATTCTTCTATGTTAAGCCGTAAAACATGGTTTTCAACCACATTTAGACTATCCCTAATCTTATATTCTTCAAGCCCAGTACAGAGACTTTTCATATTATCTGAAAGTCGGGCACTTTCCTTCTTCTCTTCCTGCCACAACCGGTACATCAAAAAGGTTGCCGCAAGGAGTAACACAAAGATTACTCCTATACCTATCTTCAATCTCATAATCAATCTGTATATACATTTTTACCAACTTCCGCAATAACTACCCATGCACCATTACAGAAACCATATATCTTACCGTCATTCTCCGGCATTTCAGGTATTGTATTAAGTTTTGTTTCATTGGCAGTGGCTTTGCTAAGAGCTGTTTGAGCTGTACTTTTTGCAGCATCAGCCGTTGTTTGTGCGGTCACGGCCTTTCCATCAGTAACAGCCAACATTCCAGTCAGAGTTTTTTCATTGGTTACTCCTGCAAGGAAGGTTTCAATTTCATTGAAGGTGTCAATGGCCGTAGTCGCATCAACAGTACCAACCAATTCATCCAAAGCGGTCTTCACCGCATTTATGGACTGTTCCAGTTGGGACTCTGCCAGTTGAGCACGTCCGCTTTCTGCTAAAATATCCGATTTGCTCGCACTGCTGCTACCATCAGAACTTTCCAAAAATGAAGATGAAATAGGAAGTTCATTACATCCTACCATAACATATTGTCCGGCTATCAACCCGTCGACATTCATATCACAGAACTCTCCAACCCCAAGTGCTGTTTTGTAAGGTACATAATCCTTTCCATTAGAACTTTTGTACACAACAACTCTGTTGTTTGCTGCATCTCCAAAATTGATGCTAATAGCAAATTTCCCAGTAGATAACTGTATAGGTTGGCTTTCGTACCAATCCTCTTCTTTAAGAGTAAAATTCAAGTTTGCCATATCTTCTATGTGTTTATATGTTTGTTTCCTATATCAACTCCCAACCTTTCCTTACCTCATCCATGTTTGCAGGAACACCATTCTCAACATAACTCATTGCAGCCACCACCGCAATAAGTTGTTCCCGGTTGTTTCTGTTCAGAATTGTATGACGAGATATGCCTGAACGCTTTTCGACTGTGGCAATATACACTTCAGTATTGTTCTCACATGGCGGTGCCCATCGCATAATAACATCTTCAAGTTCATTGGCCGTGCCGTCTTTGTCAGTATCATACTTATTAAGAATATAAGTTTGAAGAGTTTTAAAAGCAGCACGATAACCGTATGCCATAGTTTTAAACTGAAAGAAACTTTTATCTGTCTGTGTTGCAGACAACCCCTGCCATTTCGTATTATTTCTCCGTATATTTAACGGATTATTATTCCGTAGTCCCCGTGTCATTTTTATCCTCCTTTTCTTTTTGTGTTTCAAACAATATTTGTGCGGCCAGTCGTGCTATATCGTCCTTATTCTCAATGATTATACTCATGGTCCTTTCCGCTTTCCGAAGCTCGGCCTTTTCCCATGATTTCTCACGTACCGATTTGAACTCACAGAAAACGCAATAAACCGCCCATAACATAGCGAATACTGGAAATGGAATGACGATGCAACATATAAGGTCAATCATAACCAGTGTCAGAAACGGATTAAAATATTTCTTCGCTTTTGTCGCTGTCATTTTGTACTTCTTCGAGGTACGAAGTTCCCCACGCTGTTTGGACTTCTGAATCCCCGAAATAAAATCTATCCCCATTGCGATTATGATAGCTGTCATACTTACCGCTATCAAAACCAAATGTAAAAACAAATGGTCGTGAATGAATGTTTCAATAATGTCGTTCATATCCTTTTGTGTTTGCGTTTATTATTTTTATTCCAATAGTAATTTGTTGATAGCATCAATAAAGGCTGGGGAACATAAACTTGCGTATTCCTTAATCATATTACACTCTTCATCGTTATACTCAATTTCTCCATTGGAGTTGAATATTTTAAATGCGAGGGCATGAGCCTCTATTCCCCTGCCAAGTTGATAAATGATATTGGCAAAATCCTTCTTGTAGTTCTCAACGGAACATCTCGTCTTATCAATATCAACAAATATCTCAATTCTTTCAAAATTTATCCTTTTCATAATCACTTCCAATTATTATCATTTGAAGCACCGAACATCAGTCCTCTTCCCAACCAGTCAGAGTTCGGTGACGGATACATAAAATCCACCAACTGCATACAATGGTGCATGGAACCGCCATTCAATGTTTGCTTTCTTCCATTCGCATATATCTGAACATTATTATAATTGTCATTTGCATTAACCACGAATATCCTTTGGGTGGCGGCAAGACTCAAAAGATAACGGTAGGTTACATTCGATGTTATTCTAAATATAACCGTATCAACTGGATAACCCGAAGTTTCACCGTTATAATCGTATCTTGGCGAATAGCAAGGAACTGTATAATAAGTTTCGTTAGCAGAGGAAGTCCCGGAAGTCAAAGGTATATAAGTACCGGTTTTATCAGCACCTTTTGTGTACACATAGGCATAGGAGCCGTAAACTACCATAATGCTTCTTTCCCTTGCGCCAAACACGCCTCTACACCATAAGTCAGAAGTGTAGAAACGTAATGACCGGTTATCCTTAGTACCTTGATGATACATATCACCATCAAACCACATTTTTCCATCACTTCCAAAGCTGATTCCTCCAACCGCATCACCAGCAGCATTCACGCAATTCAACCTTGTAAAAGAGCCTGATACACCTTTCAATGTACCTTCAAAAGTGCTGTCACCTGAAATAACCGCACCAGCCGCATAGAGTTTCCCTGCTATACTCACCTTATATGGCGCATCAGTCGGTGTTGTAGCTCCAACCCATAACGGATAGTCACCACCAACAAGACCTGCTGCAACCGTTTTATTATCGCCCTTCATTATCAAAAGCTGATTACCCTGCATGAACCGTAGAATAGCATTTTGAGCCATGATAAGCGGAGTGTACACTGGCACCAAAGAATTAAACTTCTGCCAATAAGTTGTATTTGTCACCGGAATGGAATCACTGGACGTATGAGTTTTCAGACATTTATACGCATTAAACGTATTAGCACCGGTAGTCACAATTGCAATATCCAAGTACCGGGTACCGGAAGTCAAAGCCTCGTCATTGCGATACTCTATGCCTTTAGCCCATTCGGATTGCCGGAGAATACAGCCTTGCAGCCCGTTTTTCCCCGGTTCCCCATTAGTACCGTCAATTCCATTTTTGGCCTTTCTTCGTATTAATATATGCCCTTGCGCCTCCATACCGGATTACTTCAATTTTGCTAATACTTCTTTTGCGATCTCCTTAGCCTTGATACGATAACTCTGATAATCAGTGTATTCTTTCAGATATTCGGCACGCTTACCTTCGTCAAGTTCCGAAGCCATATCACGTGCCATTTCCAAGTTGGCGAAAATGGCATCACGTTTATTCGCATCATAACGTTCCATGATAATGGCACTTACAATACTGTCATAATCATGTTCCCCTTCAACATCCACGTTTTCACAGACATACTGGTCTTCAACCACCACATCTTCCGAACCGGCCTTTTGAACAGCTTCTCTTCTCTCAAAGTCGAAGTAAATGCGTAGCAACGCACCTTCAACTACAAATTCAATACCAGTCGGCAGTTCTCCTACAAGAGTTCCATAACTTTTCATAAATTACCTCCATTTTTATAATTATTCTTCAAAATAATAAGCACTCTTCCCGTCACCTAACGAACGCCGCTTGACAATCACATTTTCCACTGGAAAAATCTTCTGACCGTTATTCTCCGCTTCGCGAGCCTGATCCAACACATCTTTCAGATTGTAACAGTTCGTTATGAATTTGCTACGTTGTCCGTTCTGTTCAAAAAGAACACAATATCTACCTTCACCTTGCTTTGTCTTCACATTCGTTTCAAAGTCCACCACTGTTATAGGGACATTGAGAATATCCATCAATCTTGTCTCTTTTACATCGAAGAGCTTCTTTCCGTCCTTTGTTCTACCACTCTGTTTGATACCTTTATCTGCAAAACTCATATCATTATTTGTTATTGTTCTCCATAAATTCTTACAATCTCCCCACTTACACCAGCCCCAGTATGAAGCTCGTATCTCGCGGTTACGTTTCCGGCTTTTTATTCGTTTCACCTTTCGGGCAAAGTTCTTTTTCATATTTTTACGCATCCGAACATTATCTTTCGTGAAGCAATAGCCCAAAAAGTTAATCCTTCTTCCTCTTACTACGTTTTCGCTTTCTATGCTTTTTGTTCCCATTTTTTGTTTCTGTTCCTATCGGAGCAATACAACTGTTTGCTTTAACTACCAACCCAACTTTTGCACTTTCCCGTTCATACGCACGAATAAGAAACAACGCTTCGGCCTTAGAACGAGCCAGCATAACATTATCATCGCAATATCTATGCAGGCATTTGACACGATATTTCTCCTTCATTGTATGATCTATCCGGCTTGCCGCAAAATTCCCGATAGGTTGGCTTGTAAATGCTCCAATCGGAACACCTCTTCTTCCGTTCAACTTCATTCTCCAATACGTCAACTAACTCTGTTCCGCTGTCATACGATAAAACAGCTATCTCGATCAATTTAATAAATCGTTCATCTTTGAATTTCCTTCTCAATGCAGCAACAATAAGCTCATGAAGAATACTTTGATAGAACTTTTTGAAATCAGTCTTTACGAACCATTTGTATTCCGGGTACCGGTGAAGAAAACGTTTCATTCTCCTTACTCCAAAATGTAATCCCTTTCCCTTGATACACGCACTTGTATCATAAATCAAATTTCTATAAACATCTTCTTCAATCACCCTCATAATTGCATGGTGCAATATACGCCACGGGAAATATTTCTGTTTGACAATATCTCGAACCTTTCCTGCATCACTTTTTACTCTCATTACGCTATAATCCGGTGCCGGAAAATCCAATGTCAGGATCATCAACTGCAAAGCTCGGAGGTCTTCTTCCGGGTGTAGATTATGCCGCCTGATAAAGCGGTTTTTCTTAACCTTCCCATCTTGTGCTTCTTTGTCCGCTTCACGTAAATTATTTATCTCTGCTATACGTTCAAGAATATACCCGGCTCTTTTAGATTTCTTTCCACCGTTTGCTTCTATCCGTTTATTGTCAGCCTCTATCCTTTCCGCTATAATTCTATCAATTTCATTATGCGATAGACTCTTCCAATCAATATCACTTCTTCCAATATTCACTGCTGCTTTGTTTTAAAATTTACACCATACTTCCAATTTTGTCTTGTTCAGACTATTTTAATTATTCCGATAACTGCAAGCTGTTTTTACTTGCTTGAATAATTCGCCCGGAGCTTTCGAGAACCAACCTACTAACACCGCTTGTTGCCTTTCGCAAATTGGGCAACCTTTCCGCATTCTTGATTTTCTGACATCGTAACCAATTGATTACTACGTTGCAACGATATAAATCCTGCAAGGTCATGGCTCGGAGAACTCGCAGATTACTCTACGATAAATAAGTATGGCGAGAGCCGATATTCGCATTCGAGTTCGACCAATCGTTATTCGAGTTCGCATAAGCGAGGCCGCAATTCGCACCGTTATTCGCATTACCGCCCCAAAGAACCAGCTCTTGTTCCCCTCTGCCAACCGTCCACGCCTTTCGGCTTTCGTCCCGTTATCCGTTGCCGTAAAACGAGAAGGTGGACGGGTTTTAATTAATTGAAATTCAAAGAACTAATATTTCAAAATCTATTATGCAGCCATCAAAGATGCACCGCTAACAAATGTTAAATTCCCAAAATACGCAAGGCGAGAGCCGACATTCGCATACGAGTACGACCAATCGCTATACGAGCTCGCATAAGCGAGGCCGCAATTCGCACCGACATTCGCAGCACCGCCCCAAAGAACCAGCTGCCCAGTAGTGTTTGCCCATGAATAATCAGCCCAATAAGAAGTGCTGTTTCCACCAATCTTTTTCGGGAAAATATCAAAATGCTCCCCAAGAATTATTTCCTGCACTTGACCGGAAGCTGTCTGACGGGTAGCTTGTCTGTATTCACCATTTGGATGCGCAGCTAATTCAGCAGTAGTCGGTAAACGGTTTCCTTTGTAAATGAAAATTTCCGTTCCACTTTGAGCACTATTGTTGGAACTACCGCAAAATACTCCTTGCAGAAATTCCCACTGCCACCCATAAGGATCTTCTATACCCATCATGTTCACCCGTGAACAATCCACTCCAGTATTACTTCCATTCACCACAGAAATAGCTATTTTGCCCCAATTGTCACCGAGACTCTTTGTTGCGCCAGTTTGCAATGCTGCCGCAGCAGCCCACAAGTCTTTACTGGAGCTACCACCCACACCATAACCAAGTTTGGCTTGAATATTGGTATCTCCGTACTGGGACAGCCCCAACATCATAATAAGCTTTCTCTGATCGTAATCGGTCAGTCCCCATTCCTTACCGTTCACTTGTGCAGCATTCCAAAATGCGTTGATTGTCTTGCTGCCTGCCGGTGCAACTCCTGAACGTGAAACAAGTGCGCTACCTGACATGGAGCCTTTGTATGCACCGATACAGTTATACATTCCACCATTTGCCCCACCAATAAACTCACCGCCAATAGGTAGCATCGAGAGCCATAAGACTGGTACACCACTTACACTGTCAGTCTGTACACGATAATACAAACGTGGCCCTATCCACATCACATGCCCTTTGGTTTCATCCACCGCAGTACCATCAGCAAACACCGCACTATTGGTAGGGGACATTTTAGCAGCCCTTCCATCATTCGTTACGAGATAACGGCCACAATACAACTTGTATTCTGTCCATGCGGCTGTATTACCTATCACACCATAGTTCGTGCTACTTTGGGTTGATTGTTTGATTGGAATCCCCCAAGCCACCTGCCTCAACATTTGTTCGTCACCATTATTAATAGCATTCATGAAGTTTTCCACGGTAATGCGTCTGACACTACCACCAACTTCCACCAATACTGTATTGGAACGCAGAATGGAGGTCACCAATGTTTCATTTCCTAATCCTTTAGTTGCCATAATATTATTTTGTTTTTATGTTAATTAAAATGACATTCTGCCAAAACATCAACATCATATTGAGTCCCGTTTCTGTCAGTTTCCGTTGTTGTTACAGATATAGAATTTGTTGTAGAATGTTTCAAACTCTTCCAGTTTTCCTTATCCATCACATCCATAGTCCACGATGCGGAAGTAGGAGTATAAGTTGACCCCGTAGTCATATTTACAATCTTGGCACTTACTGTAACGGGTTGTCCGGTATCAACCTCTTTGTTGGAAGAAGTTATATAACATACAATTTGAAATTCATCTGCCGTATCAATGATACGTACCCCGGCACGTGCTATCGGTTGTGAAGCACTTGAAGACTGATAAACTTCTGCTATGAATAACTGGGTACCGTCCACATCACCACGGGTAACAGTTACACTTTTCTGTCCGTTCTTATCAGTCCAAGCCGCCGTGTCCTTATACCATTTTATATAGTAATCGGTAATGGCATTGGCACCGGCATACAGCTTGGTAGTCAGAGTACAACTTGTTACTTTGCTTGTTAACTGTTCGGTACTTGCAAGAATAGCAAGATAGTAAGAGCTGGCTCCCATATTCTGAATGGCAATAGGCAGTTCCCCGGTCAAATTATACTCAACACCTGCCGTAGAAGCGACACATGAATAAGTCAATGTATCTCCTGCAATATTCGTTTTGCTTGCCAAGTTTCCGACAATTTTAATGGCACCGGTACTGGTATTCAAAGAGAATTTGCCCGTACTGTCTTTTTTCCAACCTCCACTTTCCGCACCGTTAAAATTTAAAGCCACTCCATTGTAAGCCCAACTATGACCAGACAAACTGACCGCCAACCCACGTGCCGAAGTTACTTTGGGTGTCCGTACCGGCTGATTCGCAGCTATACTCCAATCAGGAGAGACAGCCCCACTTTCTTCATCTACGGCCTGAAACAATGGAATGCCATTATTTTCAAAAGTCAGCATCAGGCTGTCATTGGAACGAAGACGTTTAATCGTGATGCTATTTTGGGCACTATAATTTTCTGCCATATTCCCAACCTCCTTCTGATATAATTTGATTCATGCTTGTATTAGTATAAACGATACCGTCCAACAACAGTATTCTATCTTCCAGTTCTCCATCAAGAGAAGGCAGGCACATTACCTCCTTTTCATTCAAGATGATGGATTCTCCCTTTACCAAGTGCCCCAACAACAGAACCCCGGCATCCAAAGCCTTTTCCTTATTTGCTACAACATACCTCATATCAATTATTTATATATATGTTCCCGTTACTGTCCGTATATTCATTTGTCCCATCAGTCAATACAGAGAAAGCCTTTTTTTGCTCGGCCTTAATGTACACGTCCAACCAATCGTCAAGATAAGTTTCACCAATACCGGTTCCATCCAACATTATCACAGTTTTTTCCCCCTCCTGCCATTGTACCCCGGTCTTATTTGCACTGTCCGTAAACCATACCATGCGGATAATCGGTGCCGGTATCGGCACAATTTCTCCATTCCACTGTACCATAGCTATATTCCTATGCAGGATTTCATCAGGATTGATGGAAGCCTGACTTGCCGGTATGCACGTAAATTTTGGATAAACACGATTGACGGAGAATTGCTGTCTTGCAACCTCCTTTCCACCAACCTTCACCAACAGCAAGTAATCCCCCTTCTCGACCAAACGCAAGTCCATTATCAGGCTGGTTAAGGACAAAGCCACTATTTCATGGTTTGCGGTAGTCAGCATTGTTTGACTTGATATGCTGTTCACCTGATAAAGTTCAATTGTATATCCGGTAGTTATTTTATTCATTCCCTTTGTTACCATAAGTGGAATGGTGCGCTCGTATGAATTTTCATCCAAAGCTGCATTCCTATTGGCCGTAGATGCGGAAATCAAATTGTTGGCTACCTTGTAATCATACAACAAAAGCTTGTCAAGAAATGGATTGTACTGGATTATCTGACTATCCCCAATAGACAAACCGTAGGTATCTTCACTCTTATCTACCGTTGTCAACATGATAGAGTCAGTCTTAACGGGAATATTCACCCCAAGCCGGGTATCAGCTATCAGACCTTCAAAATACAACTCAAAACTTTCACCCGGAGCCACATTTCTGCTTATGGTAATGGCACCGCGTGTATCTCCAACCGTATCTATACTGTACTTCCCATTCCATGAACTGATTGCAGAAATATTCTCTCCATTAGCAAACCAGTTCATTTCTGCCAACAAAGAATTAACATAAGGCATATCCCAGCTACCGTCAGCGGCATTCGCTATGACTTCCGGTAAAATCACCAGTGGAGTAACCCCACGGTCAGGATCATATTCATTTGCCACCGGATTATAGACCTGATTGGCCGGACTGTTCGGTGTCATTATCTTCAAGCTTACTGCAATCGTAAGCGGTTGAAACTCTTTTCTGATTCTTTTCTTTTCACTCTCTATCATATCGTCACAATTGCTTCTACTGATGCAGTATCATTTGTTGCCGTTATGGTAAACAAGGTACTTACCACTGTTACTGAATTATTTCCTAAATCACTAATTTCCTTTGTGTTATGTATCGTTATTGAACCGTTGAAATCCTTATGCTTGATATTCCAAGCTTCATCATCGGCGGTATCTCCACTATCCCTTCGGATAGCCCATTGTCTAACTGTGTCTGTAATATCCTCCCAACCTTTAAAGACCTTGCAAGTAATTTCCATTGATTCACCATAAGCAAGAAAATTGTCACCTTGCGTATCAATCTCAATGCGTACCGGTGCATCTATCTGTAACTGTTCGATTGTGCCGGTCATATAAATGTTATTCAGATAAGCAGAATAACCGGTCATATCCAACCCGAAGATGTTGAGATTGCTCAAATCCCCATCCTGCATTGCAACCATACTCTTTGTAAACTCCCAGTCATTTACCCCTACCAAGAAACGGCGGTATGTCCTCGTCTCATAAGCGGAAGTCTGGCGTTCCTTGTTTGTAAAGTTGCCATAAGCGACAAAATGCAAAGCCTCACACGGATGGAAAGAATATTGCCAACGATCAGAAACACCACGAAGCACATAGCGAAACCTTTTGTTTGTTCCGGCATCCAATATTTCTGTAATACGAAAATAGATTGTACAGAAACCGGCAAACATACGGTTGCCACGGCTATCATCTATATCAGATACCGCATTATTCCCCGGCGTTTCATAGTCATGGAAATACCCCATGCAAATATCATCCACAGCCACAGCACCTATTTCACCGTCTTGTAATTTCAAACTTATTGTCCCGGAACGTAGCAAGTTACCATCAGCATCATAATCAGGCTCAACACTCTCTATAATTCCAGCACCGGGAGAACGCCATTTGTCACCAAGCACAATTTCAGCACGGTTAAAACGCAATTCCGGCACCTCTAAAAACCTGCGTAACGTGAGGCTTTCCATATACCCACGTCCCATGCTGTCTATTTTCGCCCCAAAGCCGGTCAAACCCTCTGCAAAACCGCTTGCACCAAAGATAGCACCGGCTAAGAAGCCGATAAGCCCAGCTGCCGTATCATTGTGGGTGCGCGAAAGAAAAAGCTGATTGCCCAGTGAACGGATGATAGACTGTATCTGTTGGGTATTCAAGCCACCGGTTCCCTGCCCACCACCTGCAATAGAGTCTATCTGATTTTGGATTTTTTCAAGCGATCCAACAGCCTTTTCCTCCCGAAGTGTCATAGTGTACTTCGGTATCATATCTTCTCCCTCTTTGATAATAAGGGTATCAATAATGATGCTGCCTTCAATACCAAGATCGCTATCAGTGAATAGCATCAAGTCCCCTTCTTTCAAAGTATCATGTATGCTTGCTTCCCCCCTTGCAACAGCCTCATCATGTTGGCGTGCCATGAAAATATCATCCACCTTCGGTTCATACGAATAGCGCACATAGTCATTCTTTGCAAGATATTTTTTCGCGGTAGCAAGCAACCGTTGTGAAGCGGCCTGAATATAAACGTCCGGCATATCAATATAAAGCAGGACAAACTTGTCACCGGACTTTATATTGTAATCCTTGTATGGGAAATATAATTTCAGACTTTCATCATATACACGGTTACAAGTCAGCACATATTTATTGCCCTTCTTCTCACATTTGGTTATTTCAAAATCCCGGCCACCACACATGCCGTTTTTCATGCTAATGGTGGCTGTTTCAGAAGTCAGGTAATCGTTTATATTGAAACCAACATCTTTTAGCGTTATTGTAAAAGGTGGGACATCTTCACCTTCCTTCAGGCTATCCATTGTACCATCATCTGTCAGTTGTTCGGCATCAGCCACTTCGTCAAGATTGCCATTATCCCCGGCATCCAATGATACATAAATACCTGCATCTTTCAACTGTTCGGCGGTCATACCTTCCATTGAAGGACATATTTCCTCCAAACCACCGGTACCGTCAAAATAAACACTCCCTTCCCGAATGCCAAGCACAGCAATATTCTTACTGTCAATGTATGGATCAAGCGTTGTCTTAGGAAAATCAGGTAACATCAGATTTTCCACGGCCATGTTATTCGGCAAATAATTGGTAAGAGAACTGTTTGAGAGCTTATTATAATACCGGTTAGGCATATTTCTTGTACTACCGTATGCACGCAATCGCGTAATAATCTGTTGATCCGCATCGGCTGTACGTTGAATTTCGTACAAACCGTTTCCACGTCCATACTTGAAAATATTGCCCACAGCAATACCGGCAGTACCGATTGTTATTGTTCGGCCACGAATAACAAAGTTCGCACCAAATTTTGAATTGAACAACTCCAATGCACCCCATACCTTTATATTGTTCACATCAATGTTTACATTGGTAGTGCTCACATATTCAGGGTGTACGGCAACCGTCCATTTTTGTGCTCCGGTATATATACGGTCAAGATTTACTTGAACACGGTCTGCCAAATCTTGTATAGACGAAGCGAAGAAACTGAACTTAGGCAAAGAAGTGAAGTGTATCTGATTATCACTTTTCACATAATCAAGAAAATCACATCGCGTCAATTCATCTCCCGGCCAGTTGAACTTTACGTTATCATAGACAAACGCTTCTCCCGAAGTTTTTCTTGCCGCCTTTTTTAATGCCGTAGGATCATAGTTTATCTCAAACTTCTCACCACGGTACATAACATAGTCACCTATCTCAAAAAGAATGGGTACGGCACTTTTCAGAGTGCTTGTCACAAAACATGCACCCATCCATGTACCATTATACTCCAAACCTTTCAGTGTACAACGTACCGTATTGCCAGTTTTATCATAAACCTTCCATGCCATACAGCTATACTTTTTCAACCAATGCAACTATCTTTGTCGGTTCCGCAACACTATACGAGGGGATTATTTGAGTTCGAGGATCAGTTACTCTGAATTTTACCGGGAAGGTCAAGACTTCATCCATATTGGACTTATTAAATTCAAAATCTCCAACCTCCAGTAAGTAAAGTCCTTGCCGCCCGATACCCGTGTGCGAGTTATATATTTTCAAGGTGGCACCGTCACCATTTTCTCCCGTGAGATAGTTTTGAAAGGCCATAATTTTATCGTATGCAGTACCCAAATCTCCCTTATAGCACATCTCGGCTTCCAAGTCGTATGCCTTTAATAGCAGCTTATCGGGTATGTAAGTATCTTCACCGTCTTCATCCGGCCAATCCCGTTTGGGTAAATCTTTCGTTTCCCCACCCGGCTTGAACGGAAATTCTGTGCACACAATTCCAAAATGCGCCAAGCTGTCTTTGACTGGAGCATTCTCGGTAGTTTTCTGCATCAAAATAGAATACGGTTCGTTCATATACATATATTAAAAAAGAGCTTGCCGCAGAGATATTTAGTCTCCACAACAAGCTCTATGGTCTTATACTTTAATCTTATTTCAACGCAAATATAATTGTATTTTCTATATAATCATAGAAAATAATGCCATAAAAGCATTTTTTAGTAGATTATTATACTCAACCCCTAACTTGCTTCCACGTGTATGTTGAAAAACATAAAAAATATCATTTGTCATAATTTTATTTATTAATACTTTTGCATTTAATTATAAAAGAGGTTATTATATGTTAGGAGTTTTAGTTTGGATAGTAGTGATTCTTCTGATCTGCTTTAGTGTTTTCGGAGGGCCATGTCTATTACCACTATACGTACTTTTTGTGGTGGTGGTAGGTTTTTATTTTGGTGTAAAATATTTAGATATATGATAGAAAAGGAACAAAAAGCTAAAAGAGTGTATCATCGAACAAAACCTGCGAGTAAAAGTAAGGTTCGGGCTATCAGATTTGATTTAGACTTGGTAGAGTTTATAAATCTACAACCAAACGTAAGTCTATTTATAAATGACCTTATTCGGAGAGAAAAAGAAAAAATAGAAAGAATGAAAGCTATTGAAGTTCGTGAAATTTTAAAAGAAATGGAATAATGAAAAACATTTTACTTTTACTGTTCATATCATATTTTATTATTAGTTGCAGTAGTAATACAAAAACGCCATTTGAAGAAGAAGCATATAAAATGCTTAAAACTGAAATTAGTGATACGTTTTCCAGCGTAGGAAACGATGTTGATATATTAAATACCAGTACAGAGTATTATACAGATTCATTATGTGTAATAAAACTATCTGTCAAAGGGAAAAATGAACTTGGAGGAAAAACTTCAAATGTGTTTGAATATATATATTTAAAAGAAGATGATAGTTCGACTATGGGATTTCTTAGAGAAATACAAAAAAATGATTCTTCATTGATGAAAGTAGCTGATATTGAAAGTGAAGACTCCAAATGGAATAATAAATCATTTGATGAAAAGTTATACCATCTATGTAGAGTTTATGCTGCTACCAAGGCTTACGCTAAACAGCTTAAAAAAAAATACAAACTAAATTAGGTGAACATAGTTAGTAATAAAATCATGAATGAGTAGGGCTGGCTCCAAAGTCAGCCCAATTTATTTGTTATGTATTGAAAAGAATCGCAAATTACCTCTTGATTGTATAAGAACGGAATTACGTTCTTTTAGTTTTTCCTCTGTAATTAAGTTTTTTACGAATTGTTTAGTAGAATCGTTTCTGTATAGCGCACCATCTGTTTCTGCTGCCCACTATGTTTATTCCATTAACTTTACCGAAAAATGACGATTTAAAATTTGCTTATTACAGTATATTGTCAAAAACTCGATTCTTCTGAATTTTCAGAGAAATAAATAGTGAACGCTATGCTACTGGTATTAATTCACCCTTAATCAGCTTTATGGCTTTCTTTACGTCCCAACCGCTTTCGCATAATGCGATGATAAAACGTACACCTTTCGTAGTCCATACAGTATAAACATTTGTTCCTATCGAGCCATCCGAACGTGTGTACGTCTGTGTACGTGTAGAGTGTAGTCCCCAAGTAGAATAAGGAGTATGCAATAACCATTGTCCGCTTTGTCGGTAGATGACTCCGATTTCTTTCAGCTTCTTATGCAGCTTTTCGGCATCCATTCCTATCTGCTTGGCGACTTGTGTGCTCGTCTGGGTGTTTACACTCTGCAAGTGGTTATCATAATAGCTGACCTTCGGAGCGGCTTGAAGCAACTGCTCTTCTTGCAATGCGTTCTGTTGTTCAAGACGTTGCTTCTCTTCTCGCTCGTTCTTTAATTGTGTTGCAAGACTGATAACAAGGTCGGGATTGTTTATCATTTGCTCCAAAGTTGGCTGCATGGCGGTCATGCCATATTGAAGTAACTCTTTGATACGCTTATTACACCATATAGCAAATGATGGAGATAACCAACGGGCAAATTCCAATGCTACATCTTCGTGAAGCCATGTGCCTTGTTCGCTATTACCACCTTTAACTACTTGAATTAGTGCCGATATGGGAATATGCATATCGGCTGAAAGTGCTTCTGTGAACTCGGTAGTAGCTTTCAATCTAAGCCAATCCCCTACTAATTTACCAAACGGCTTTGCCATTTCTGTTGCATTTACCATTACATTATCATCTTTATAAAAAGTGATAGGGCTTCCATTATATTGAAAAATTTGATTTGTTTTCATATTATAAATTTAGATTTTACTTAACAAAGATTTCTCCCTTTTACGGGAAAGCTCACGCTTGTTTTCTTCAAGTTCTTCCCAACGATTAATAATTTTGGCTCGTAAGTTTGCATCATAACCACTTGCGAGAAGAAGGCAATCCTTTTTGGTGAGAATGTAACAAGACACTTCTTTGCTTCCACCGTTTGGCATAGGTTGAGGTCTTGATGATAATTCAAAACTGAATTGTCGTCTATCTTCCAGTTGTTCAAGGATATTGCGAATATCTCGCATTACATTTGAATGAGTTTTGCCCGTAATTTCTGCAATCTGCAAGGAGGTCATTGTTCTTTTTTTACCTTTTCCCTCATCAATAGGTATTAACTGATTAAAATTTTCCATATCTTTGCACTATAAAGTTAATGTTTTCCCCATCAGCGGCTCGGACATTTCCGCTTTTGGGGAATTATTTTGTCCGATCTTGTAGTAGGCAGGGAATCGAACCCCAATACGCCATTACTCGTACCTACTGAACCCTCCTTAATATAATAGTCACGCTTGACATAATAGTAAAGAGAAAGGGCAAATCCCGATGAAGCCTAATGTGGTTGTCTGCCTCAAAGAGAATGCCCTATAATATTTTACTCCAGTTCATGACAACCACGTAATGAACCTTACAGCATTGTTTCCAGCGCAAATATAAAGACGATATTTTCACCATACAACAACCTAAAAATCAATAAAATAAATTCGGTAAACATCAGTAACAAACGGTAAGAATCGGTAAATAAAAACAGTTATATTTACTCTAAAATTTAGACATAATATAAATAATGCGCGTATCTACCGTATTGTGGCGAGATGTTGATTGTCATTTATGATACCGTTCAAATAATATAGGAATATAAAAGGCTATAAATAAGGATGTTGCAAAACGCATGTTAATCCCCATTCATTTTATATCTTACCATGACATTGCCATCGGTTTCAACTTTACAGTTTCCACCATGAACATATACATAAACTTTAGCCACATCGCTTTGCCTTACATGTAGTTTAGCCCGATCATATACACTTACAAAAACTTTGGCACAATCCTCCACTTCAAGAGTCAATTCACTATCATGCCGCAAATGGAGAGTAACAACTGTAAATTTACCGAAAGAAAGTTTGCCTGAACATTTACCGTTCAGTACATATACACCATTGTCGCCTCCGATCACTGGTTCATCAACAAAAATATGGTTTTGATGAAGCAGACTCCGGTCAAAATTGCCTTTTATATATTCCACCGTCGGATAATCGTGTTCAATACAAAAATCAATGCCCCGTATATACATTCCGATCAATTCTTGCTGGCTTTTATTGTTTTGCCAGTCACCTTGCCATTGTGTGCAGAGGCCATACGATACGGCATGACCTCTCAATTCACTATTCAATCTGTTCATAATCATATATTAAACTTGTTTACACCGTTTATATTCCTATGTAGTATATCCCTGATTTCTTCCACAAATTCCACATTCTTTGCTGTATTTATCTGTATCATTGTCAGTTGTTGTAATTGTGCTTGTGCTATTACATTATAGGCCGGGAACAATTCTTCAACCAATCTGCGCACATACTCCCGTTTAACACTCACGTCAGCCCGGATTGCATTTATATAAGAAGCCAAAAGGTTAGCGGTATTTTCAGTAACATTCTGTATGCCTTTAGATAAACCACTTCCACTGTCTTCTTCCTCTTCCTTCATACTGATACCATATTTCTTTTCCATATAGTTATTCAGTTTGTCAAGCATGGAATAGTAATCATCGGTTTTCTCACTTACCCCCATTAGATAGTCCGCAATACTTTCCAACTCCTTTTCGTCAAGAGAGAAATCCTTGCCGAAATAACCACTCATTCCATCCTCACCAAAAAGCATCTTTTGAAGCTGTTGCATGGCCGGTTCCAAAATACTTATTTTGAGAATGGAGTTCATAACATCACCCATAATGTCGGCAACCTTATTTTTGAAAGCTTCGGCACCATCCTCGCCTTTCTGCCATGCCTCATACAAGGCATCTCCCAACTGCGAAGCCCAGTCTTTCAAATTAATGCCATAAAGAGATTCAGCCGTTTCTTCGGCAAAATCCTTTATTTGCTGTTTCATCTCCGCAATCTGATTCTCATAATCAGCCACTTTGCTATCATCCGTCTTCTTCTTGTCAATTTCGGCTTGCCGCTGTTTCTCCAATTCTGAAAGTTGTTCTTGCATCAAGGCACGTTGATACCCGTATGCACCGCCTTCATCGTATGCCGAAACACGTTTTTGAAGTTTTTCCGCTTCCTGCTTATATTTCTGCAAAGACATCAAATCGAAGATGTTGATCTTCCCCTTATTGCGTATTGCCTCAATCTGATTATTTAATTGATTCAACCGGGTACGGTCATTTTCTGCATCTACAAGTTTTAGTTCCGTGCCACTGCCCAAGAAACGTTCAAGAATACCGTCAATCTGTTCGTATATATACTGCAACTGTTGAGCACGAAGTTTACTTTTTTCAATAGCCTTATCAAGCTTTTTGTCATGTGCTTGTGCTATCTTCCCAATCCAGTTTACAGCTTCACCGGCAGCGGCAGCAATACCACCAACTATTCCACCTTTGGCGAATCCCTGCCCGATATTGCTTATAGAAGACATGGCATCCTGCACATTACCCATCGTGTCGGCCATACCCTCATTGCCCAAAGCATCGAACATGGAAGACATCTGCCCTGCAAAATTGCCGACAAGTTCAGCACTTTCAGCGGCACTTTCTCCTATGGCTGCAATTTTTTCTATGGTACCCTTTTCATCTTTATCTCCACTGGAGAATAAAGAACGAATATTTTTTATGAGAGTGGCAAACGGATTCTTCTGTAATCCGGCCTTATATAAGTCTTGTATGGCTTTCTTTAACTTCTCAATTTGAGAATATTCTCCTGAAACATCAATCCGTTTACCATTCTCATCCAAATACCAAGAAGTAAAAGCTGTTGGCTTTCCATTCTTGTTTTTAGTTACAGAAGCATTATCAATAATCTGTTGCGCATAATCGGATGCTTGCTGTATCTGTCCGTATGATTTATAGGTCTGATCTCCAAATATCTGTTCCCATACCGGAAGAAGTTCAAGCAGTTGTCCCCTTAGTTTTGCCAGTTCCTCCTTATATTCGGTAAAAAGAGCTTTCTGTCCGGGAGTCATGCCTTCAACATTCCCAACAAGTTCATTATTTTCACCAATGAAGGTGCCGGTTAAGGGAGCATATTTCTCGCTTAAGTCCCGTATCTTTTCAGCGATAGATTTGTATTTGTTGAGGGCAGTAACTTCTTTCAGCTTTACTTCCAAACTATCTTTTTCAATAGCTTCTTTAGCTTCCTTCCATGCACTGAAAAACTGTTTATACAAAACACTGTCTTTACCTCCAAGTGATTCTGTGGCCTCTTGTTCGGTGAAAGTCAAAGGTATATATACCCCTTTATCCTTCATTTTCTTAGTTACCTTTTCAGCTAATTCCTCGGATTTCTTCTCATATTCAGACAATACTCCGAAAGCGTATAAAGAAGCATCCTTCTTACTTGCACCGGCATTGACAAGCTGCTTGTATATATCCCATTTCTTTGAAACATCAGACACGTACCTTTCAAGTTCCTTTGCGGCCTTATCCGAAGCTTCTTTCATAGCATTGGCATCAATATCCAAAAGAACTTTCCGTATAGAAACTTTCAATTCCCTACGTTCTTTAGTCTTATCGTCAAGCTGGTTAAGAATCTTATTCAATTCATCTCGATAATTTCCAATATCCACCGGTTCTTTACCTTTAAATAAGGAATCAAAAATACCCGATTCTTTAACCTTGCTGGCAGCTTCTCCCTTTCCAACAATGTCAGTCCACTTCTTATATTCAGAATATGCCTCCTTTAGTAAGTTTACCCGTTCTTTCAATCTTTCGGCAAAGGCATCCTTTTTGCTCTTATCCTTATTTGGATCAGTGAGGGAAAAACCGATTTCTTTAGCTCCTTTCTCACCGGCTTGCATTGTATCGAAAGCCTTTTTATAATCTGATACAATTTGCTTCTGCCAGTCGGGAAGTTTTGACAAGTCAATAGCTCCAATACCTGACAAATCTATTCCGGCTTTAATCAATACCGGCTTCAATTGATTTGTTGTCTCTTTAGCTTCCTTATACGCTTTTTGTACTCCTTCAATAATTTTCTCTGAATCCGTAGAAACCTTTATTTGGGCTTCAAATTGCCCATCTGTGGCTTCATTGAACTTTTTCTGCAAGTCTGACAAGCTCTGAATAGTTTCCGTATATTCAGCATTAATCTTGATATTGAATTGCTTTTCAAGAATCTCACCATTAAGAAATTTTCGTATATCTACCGGCATTTCTTTAAATTGATCCAAGAAAGAACTTATATCCAAACCGATAGCTATTCTTTGAGCGTCACTCAAATTGTTTAAATTCCAACCGGCAGCTTGTAATCGTGACTTATATTCAGATATGAAACTCTGCATATCCGGTGATACTTCTTCCTCAAAAACACGTTTAGAGTTTTTCCATGCCTTCCGTAGCTGAAAAATATCATCCCTATATCCTCCCGTGAAGGGTAACTCATTATTCAAACTGGCTAATGCCTTGGGATATTCTTTGATTATATCCAACTGCTCTTTCAATGATTTGCCCGAAGCGACTTTAGCAAAATCATCATACTTGGCTATAACTTTCTGCATGGCAGTATAATACTCTATATAGCTACCAGCCATACGGTCTATAATCTTGTCTATATGCTTCTCTGCCTTGATGTAGTCTTCAATATTTTCACTAAAGCTTTCGTCAAAATAACCATCAGTAGCATCATTCGCATATTCAGATGTACCTCTTATGGCATTCAACAATTTATAAGCCTCTTTTGTATCATTCAAAGCATTCCGAAGTAATATATATTGTTCTGCAAGGCTTTTAACCGTATTTCCTTCATCATCAGTCTTAAACGTTTCATTAAAAGTGTCTGCCCAAACTGGAGAATAATCCTTTAATGCTGTTTTCATTTCTTCAATAGAAGAAATCAGTGAGGCATCATTCGCCTTAAAAGGATCAACATCAGCAAATTTTTGAGCTTCTTTCGTTAAATTCTTGAAACCGTCTTGTGCTCTTGTTGTCAGCTCAGAAATACGCTCGTTCATTTCGTCAGCCTTTTGCCCGGACTTATACCATAATTCAGTAATGGCAAAAAGTCCAGCGAACAAATACATGTATGGATTGAACAAACCCTTAAAAGCAGTCCAAACTTGTTTGGCTCCATAACTAAGCATTGTCATTGCCACACGAGCTTTTCCAGCTGACATAGCCACTTGAAGTTCAGCTTTTGATATATTAAGTAATTGGGTAATATGTCCTGCCTGACCTGATTTAATTTTCCCAAGTGTTATCAACCTCAACGCTTGTTCTTTGTTCAATGCGCCACTAACAGCCAATGCCCTCCATTCTGCGGTAGTCATAGCATTTCTTGAAGCAATCAATCCTTTTTCAGCGGCAGTTAAAGTGCGGTAATTGGAAGCCATCACTAAATCCGCTGCTGTTTTCTGTTTAGCTGCGAGTGTTCCTTTTATTAATGTAGCATTTGCCACTCCCATGGCACGTGATCCTGCATAAACCGCAACCCGATATGTTCCAAACGCAGCTGTGGCCGCTGTTATAAAAGGTACAACTTCTTTCCAATTTTGAGCAAGGGTGGTAAGGCTTTCGGCAGTCCATTTCAATGTACTACCCATTGACTCCGCAATATCACCAAGCATAATGTCAATCGCATCAGCCAAGTTCTTCCATTTGGATTTGACTGATTCTGAAAGAACTTCCTGCATGTTATGATACATGCCACCATCATCCGTAAGTTCCCAAAGAACATCTTTTACGTCCTCAAACGTAACCTTCTTTTTCGAGATCATATCAAGCACTTCACCGGCACTGACAATGCGGCCTTCCAACTTACTGAATCGCTCGGCCAGTTTATCCACCATAGGAATGTTCGCTTCCGTCAATTGCCGCAATTCTGTTCCTTTCAAGAATTTAGCAGCCTTTATCTGACCGAAGGCCAATATGATACGCCCCATATCAACACCTACACCGGCTGATATATCAGCCAGCCTTTTCATGGTATCATACAATTCATTGTATGGTATAGAATATGCAGAAAGTTGCTTGGCATACTGATTCAAATCCATAACCCCGAACGGAGAAGCAACAGCCAGTTTCTTAATCTGATTGAATATGGTTGTAGCTTTGCCTTCATCTTGCAGGATAGAGGCCATTGCAATTTTCAGATTCTCCAACTCACCACCAATATCAACCACTGCACGTAAGAAATTTTGTGCCGCATAAATGGAGTATAGCCCCAAAAATTCATTTCTTAATTGTCCGACAATACTCAACTGGCTGTTCATTGCTCCATTCATATTGAGAGTGGCTGTCATGTGCCGCCTTGCTGCATTGGCTGATCTCTCACGGGCATTAGCCAAATCCAGTTCCGCTTTGGCGGCACGGGCGGCTCTTTGTCGCGCAAGCTCACG